>Ga0209062_1000177_pt1 | contig 240026 bp, 199 predicted proteins | sample Coa_R2_2_FD_187158 | JGI IMG/M metagenome (GOLD analysis project Ga0209062, IMG submission 187158) | Surface soil microbial communities from Centralia Pennsylvania, which are recovering from an underground coalmine fire - Coalmine... | ecosystem: Environmental > Terrestrial > Soil >... | reverse complement strand
AGGCATGAGGTCGTTCCTCCCGTCAAGGCATGGTTTGTGCATGCTTCTACGGTAGCAGATCGCACTCTGCCTCCCTCGTTTTTTCGATTGTTCAGGTACTTTTTCTTTAAGTTGACGCCTAAGGGGGTGTCCCCGCTCATTCTTCCCCTCCCTCGCCCCCGAAGGGGGCAAAAAAAGAAGAAGTAAATAGCCCTGGGAGAAAGATGCGAAGCGCGATAGTCTTTTTTGCTATCTATCAGGGCTCGACAAGGCATAGTAGATGTGTTATAGTAGGAGAAGAATAGAACGTGGGAGGACGACGCGTGGCTGGTTCCTGGGACGGTAACTTGAAACGCCTGGTGCAAGAGGCACCGCAAGATTTTGTGGACTGGCTCCTGTCGGGAGCCCTCTTCGAAGCTGAACTCTCTCCCCATTTGCGACATCGCCAGGTCAATGCCGATCTGCTCTATCGCCTTCGTTTCGGCAATCACCCGTTGTTGTTGCATCTGGAGTTCCAACGGCGCAGCGACCCGCAGATGGCGCGCCGTTTGTGGGAGTATAATGTCTTAGCAACCTGTAAATTTGACTGTCCGGTGTATTCGTTCGTTTTGTACTTGAAAAAAGATGGTCCGGTGGCCCAATCCCCCCATCAGGTGTGCTTGCACGATGGCCGCATGCTTCACCACTTCCATTTCGGGGTTATCAAGCTCTGGGAGGTGCCCAGCGCCTCGCTGCTGGAGACGGGTCTGCCGGGGTTGCTCCCGTTGCTGCCGCTCAGCCGAGAGGGCAAGCGTCGGGAGACCATCGACGCCATGATCAAGGGCTTGTGTCCACCGGGGGAAGCGCCCAATAGTGGGCTGCTCTCTGTGGCCTATGGGTTAGCGTCATTAGTTTTTGAAGAGCGTGACGAGCATGAGTGGTTGAAAAGGAGGTTTTTCATGTTGGAAGAGCTTCTCGCCGAGTCCTGGGTCTTTCGCGAGTGGCGGGAGAAGGCGCTGGTGGAAGGACGAGAGGAAGGACTGAAACAAGGTATGCAAGAGGCGATGGAGCAAGAGATGCAACGGCACCGCTGGATGTTGCTCTCTCTGATCCAGGCTCGTTTTCCAGCTCTAGCACAATTAGCGGAAGAGCGAGGCAAAATCCTTAATGATCCTGAACAATTCAAGAGCCTTTTGCTCAATGTTAGCCTGGCCGCCAATGAACAGGAGGCAAAGGAACACCTTTCTAAGATGAACCCATAAACTCTTAGCGCAGGCAGGGCCGACCACAAAAGTGGGGGGCCTCTAAAATTTGCTAGCGGCGATGATTTGCGATACACTATACTGTGTTTGCTTTGTAGTGTAACGTATCTTCGTCTGGAATTTTATGATCACAGTCATCAAGCAAGACCCGCAAGGCAGTGCTCAACTTCGTTACCAGGGAACGATTATCAAGCATTTACCTCACGGGGTCGTTCTCCAGGCTAGCTGGACCAATCCTGTGCGGGATCTAGGGTATACGCGCTTTGAGCCGGGAGACCGCTTTATTGAATATTACTACACAAATCGGTGGTTCAACGTCTTTGATATTGCGGATGCTGCTGGCACTCGTAAAGGGTGGTATTGCAATATCACAGAACCCGCAATAATATTCGATGACCGTATCGAACAAATTGACCTGATGCTAGATGTATGGGTGAATCCAGAAGGCAACCATCTTATCCTGGATGAAGATGAGTTCGCCTCCTCAACAATACTTACTGAAAGGCAACGGCATGGAGCGGAGGCTGGATTGCAGGCCCTGTTGCACATGCTAAAAACCCGTCAGGAGGTCTTCTCAGATTTAATTCAATAGGGAAAGTGTGTTGCTTCAACACTGTAGCGGAGCTACATAATAACTCCAGAAAGGCATATCTTGATGGAAAAATGGGACGCCAGGCTGTTCCTTTCAGAAAACGGTACCAACGCGAACACCGTACTCAGACGGAACGTTGTAGAGCTTGAGTCTCGCAGGCAACTTCGCCAAAAGATCAATGAACTGATTCGCTTGTCAAGCTGCAACGCTGTCACGACCAGCGAAATTTTACAATCCCTGCATTTTAATGTCGCCTTTTTTGGCGAGCAATTCTCAACGCAACTTGTACGCTCGCTCCAGCGCGACGACCAATCTGAGCGCCACGCCGTTGTATGGCTCCTGACATTATTGGATGAGCGTGCAACCATTCCCCAGCTTCAAAAACTATCGCTCAATCCCCACATCCCACGCCCGGTACGCCTTTCTGCGTCGCTGGCACTGGCAGGAATGAACGCAACAAGCGAAGTGACAGATAATTACAGGCACACCCACCTGTATGCGATCAGTTAATGGAAACAGTATGAAACAAGATCTCGCGGGAGCGCAGGCTTCATCAACCCCAGACTCCCCGCCAGGCTCACAATCAAAACATGGACTCCTATATGTCTGCATCGCAGTCTTCTTTTTCGCGACCAGCCCGATTTTCATCCGCTGGTCGCAACCATTTACCTCTATCGAAATAGCTTTCTGGCGACTCGCAGTCGCTACTGTCCTCGTCGCAATGATGGGACTACTCACCCGCCAATCTCTCTGGCTCAAGCGTCAGGAACTCCCGCGCTTCCTTTTCTACGGCCTCGTTACTGCCCTCCACTTTCTATTTTATATTGCCTCACTGAGCTTCACGACGATTGCCCACGCGCTCGCAATCGTCTATACCTCTCCCATCTTTGTCACCCTCTTCTCGGTTTTCATATTAAGAGAACCTCTGGCTATAAGAAAATATCTGGGCATTGGAGTGACAATCGTCGGGCTGGCTATTCTGGTGGGCTTTGAACCACGCTACACCTCTTGCTCTCTCAATGGGCAATGTATGATCCTGGGTGATGGCCTGGCTCTCCTCTCGGCTCTCTGCTTCGGCATTTATTCCGTTGCCGGACGCGGAGAACGAGCTCGCCATCCCTTGTTCCGCTATACCACCAACGTCTATGGTCTGGCCGCGTTATGGTTGCTACCACTCACGCTCTATTTCGCGTTCCAGCACACTTATCCGCTCGCAGCGGTGGGAGCGGTTGTCGCGCTTGGCGTCTTCCCACTCGGCCTGGGACATACCCTTTACAATGCTGCTATCCGTCATGTCCACGCCACCTATGCAAACCTGATTGCGACGCAGGAGGTGACGACGGGAGTTCTCCTGGGGATATTACTATTGCATGAAATTCCCTCAGCAACGGCGATCATTGGTGGCATTATCATGCTGATCGGTATCGCCTGGGTCTTGATCTAATGCCATAGCGTGTTAGATTGGTCTCAACTGAGGGTCAGCAATCCAGCCTTCAAACTCATGCCCAGGCGGGATGCCATAGCCATTGTCCCGTTGTGTATAGGCCCAGGCCGCCTGAAGCGCGCAGAGAACAGCATCTAGCACATCTCCCATCGGATCTTCTATCGAGGCGCCGATCATTTTATCATCTATCACTACCTTCATACCGTATACGGTAGCCAGTTCATCTGAAGTTAGTGCCTGCACTAGGCTTCGCCGCGCTGCTAGCTGTTCTGCTGTTTGCTTTCTGCGCTCGTCACTTTTATACGAGCGAGAGCCGATCCAGCGGCGGGCAATCAAGGCGGGATAACCTTCAACTGCTATACGATTGCTCAGCAGAGGACGGCATGGCAAAACGCTCACCGGTGCAGCTAGCAGTCGTGATGCCCCTTCAAAAAACATCTTCCCCACCGGCACTCGCTGCATCATCATAGGGCTACGCGCTCCGGCAGCGATATCCGTTGCGCGCAAATGCAGTTTGTCCCCTATTGGTTTGCCCTCACAGTAGTTAGCCAGTACTTGCTCAAATGCTCTCTTTCCTATTTGAGCAATGAGCCAGACATAATCTTCCCATGCCTCAGGCCAGCCAAGTTGCAAAAGGAGCCGATGGGGCTGTCCAAAGGGAAAATCAAGCGCTGCAAGCCAGGGGCCATCCTGAGCCAGGAAAGCTTCAAATTGCTCTAAACTCGTCAGAAAAAGGCAGGTCTGCATCGTCAGGACATTGTCATTTAATTGACCCTGAGAGCAGACGATCTGTTTCCTCCCGCTCGGCGCGCTGGTGAAATCGATGCCAAAAATAGGAGCGTTCTGGGGTGCGCCTATTGCTTCCATTTAGAGACCCTGGCCTCATCGGCAAACGTCATAGTTGCGCCATTACGCATTTGCTAATCGAGCGCAAGGTTGCAAATACGCCTCTGCCATCGGCGGCGACGGATTCAAAGCTGGGAACCCGACGGCGATTGAGGTATCGTTCAAGCACAGGAACTGGCAGCGCGTTCGGCATATCGCGCTTATTCCACTGCATTACCAGGGGAAAAGTGCTCATATCTTTGCCTATACGGCGCATATTCAGTTCTAGCTCATAAATACTCTGTACATTCTCCTCGAACTTCTCTGCCTGGGAGTCTACCACAAAGACAATACCATCGGCCCCATTGAGCACCGCCAGACGTGTACGTTCATAGAGGATCTGTCCGGGCACAGTATACAGGTGAAAGCGCGTGCGAAAGCCATGCACAGTCCCGAGGTCAAGCGGTAGAAAATCAAAAAACAGCGTACGTTCGGTCTCGGTGGCAATCGAGAGCATCTCTCCACGAGCGGACGGAGTGATGCTTTTATAAACGTGTTGCAGGTTCGTGGTTTTCCCACAGTAGCCAATGCCATAGTAAACAATCTTACAATGGATTTCATGACTAGCAATATTTATGAGCGCCATGCCAGGTTCCCCTAATCCCGGAAGAGCAGATCGATAGTATCTTCGACTGAAGAGCGAAATTGTACATTGATCACTGAGGATTTCGCGCGCGCCGTATCATTACGCACATGATCGAGAATCCGGCCTAGCTCATCGGAAGCTTTCTTCGAAAGGACTTTGACTAAACCTATATGTGTCAGTTTATCAAATATAATGACGAGCAGCCACTGTTCCTCGACCATCGACGTATAGATATTTTCCTGCACTCCCTGCTGGAAGATATTGCGAAAATCTTTCTCGTCGAGCAATTTCGCCACTTCTCGCGAAGAGGAGAAAACGCCCGCGAGCAATGCGCCAAGCGTTGTAACATTGCGCCGCGTGCCTGTTCCCTGCACAGCAACCACCTGCCCGCTTTTGTCGATCAGCATCGTAGAAGTGGCATTGGTGTCATTCATTAGCTTCATTAGCACTGCCGAAATAGTGGCAAGCTCACGATCTGAAATAACAAGATTCGTCAGTTGTTCCATGGACGCGCCGCCCTCCGTCTACACGGCTAGCAAAGGAAGTTTCGTATTTTGCACGACTTTCTGCGTTAGACAATATCAAGAGCCTCCAAAATTTCGTTGCGACTGGTCTTCACCAGGTGGCGCACGCGGCCAATGTTCGAGGCATTATCAGAAAGAGTTACTAGAATGGCAAAATCGCCTACAGGATCTACGCTCACTAACCCCTGCTCGTACTCCATCAGTACGCCCACCACACTCCCTCGTGCAATCTCTTTCCCCAGCGCTTCCGCCGTGCTCAAGCCCGTGGTAGTAATCGCCCCCACCGCCTCCATATCTTCTTTCCCCTCCCGTGTCAGACCTTCAATCAGTAAACCATCGCGCCCAACCAGAATCGCCTGGCGCACCCCCGGAATCGATAAGAAACGGCCCAGCATCTGTTTGAGATCAACCATTCTTTCCTCCACACTAACAGGCAGCGATTATTGCGCTCTTTAAGAGCATATGACCTTTGCTATTCTAACTGATGGATTAGGGGAGGCGCAATCCTATGGGACATCTTGGCTAATTACCCCACTGCCACTTTTATCACCTATCCATAATGTATCGCAAAAACTACTTGTGGGTACTTTTTGCGATACATATCCGCGCCAAATCGCTACCTGCTTTTTGAGCCGTAATTGGGAGCTTCTTTGACGATCATAACGTCATGAGGATGGCTTTCGCGCAAACCTGCGCCTGTAATGCGCGTGAAGCGGGTATTTTCCTGCATCTCTTTGATGGTGGCCGCTCCGGCATACCCCATCGCCTGACGCAGGCCGCCGACCATTTGATAGACAAAAGGACCCAGCGCCCCCTTATATGGCACACGCGCCTCAATACCTTCGGCGATGAGCTGCGACTCATCCATCTCACCCTGGAAGTAACGATGCTTGCTATAGCGGCGCTGTTTCATTGCCGCAATTGAACCCATGCCGCGATAATCTTTGAAACGCTCACCATGCGAGATAATCAGTTCGCCTGGGCTTTCATCCACCCCCGCCAGCAGGCTTCCCAGCATGACCGAATCGGCCCCGGCGGCAATGGCTTTGGCGATATCCCCAGAATACTGGATACCACCATCGGCGATGATTGGCACGTCATATTGTCGCGCTATCTGGGCGCAGTCATAAATGGCGGTGATTTGAGGCATGCCAATACCGGCGATGACGCGCGTTGTACAAATAGCTCCCGCTCCAATACCTACCTTGACGGCATCCGCTCCCGCCTGAATTACCGCCTCTGTCGCCTCAGCCGTGACAACATTACCCGCGATGATTTGTATGCGTTTACCAAACTGGTCTTTGATACGCGCCGTTGTTTCAAGGACCATGCGCGAATGAGCATGCGAGGTATCGATGACGATGACATCCACCCCTTCTTCGATCAACGCGCCGCAGCGAGCTTCAACATCCGGCCCCACGCTGACCGCCCCACCCACGCGTAGTCGCCCAAATTCATCTTTGGCTGCATTGGGATACAGGATCTTTTTCTGGATATCTTTCATGGTGATGAGCCCTTTAAGCACCCCATGATCGTCCACAACCGGTAGTTTCTCGACCTTGTAGCGATGGAGAATTTCCCTGGCCTGTTCCAGCGTTGTCCCCACCGGCACCGTGATCAGGTTTTCTCTTGTCATCAATTCCGCGATGGGCCGCTCGGCGTTGGTTTCAAAGCGGATATCACGATTGGTAAGAATGCCGACCAGCTTCCCATGCTCAGTAATGGGGACGCCTGAGATATGAAAGCGCCGCATTACCCCCAGGGCCTCTTGCAATGACGCGGTCGGTTCCAGAGTGATCGGGTCGGTGATCATCCCCGATTCCGAACGCTTGACCTTATCTACTTCCTGCGCCTGATCATCGATTGATAAATTACTATGTACTATGCCAATCCCGCCCTCGCGTGCCAGAGCAATCGCCAGCCGTCCTTCGGTGACGGTATCCATAGCAGCGCTGGCTATAGGAATGTTGATGGCGATTTTACGGGTGAGGCGGGTCTGTGTAGAAACATCACGAGGGAGCACCGAAGATGCGGCTGGGATGATGAGGACATCATCAAATGTAAGACCTTCCGAGACAAACTTACTGGAAAAATCGTCCGACCGATGCGCCAGAGACATGATCGCGGTATCCTCCTATCCTCCTTTAAAAACATCCAGCACAGCCGGAACACATGCTGGAGCCTCCCGAGGAATACATTGCACACTCTACTACTTGGTAATACCTATCAGGTTGTCGATGAGATAGACAAATGAATATTCCGTTAGTATAACACATCCCCTCATCACCACGCCAATTCACATGCTTCGATTTCAATACAAACAGGGAAGCGACGATGGTCAGGGCTATTTAATTCTTCTTTTTTTGCCCCCTTCGGGGGCGAGGGAGGGGAAGAATGAGCGGGGACACCCCGCGCCCCGCAAGGGGCTGTGCCCCTTGACCCCCTCTTCTTCAGAGCAGTAAATAGCCCTGGACGATGGTTGCTGAGGATTGACTTACAAAGAAAAAGTTCTATAGTATAGTTATTTTATTGTCACTAGTCCTGAATTTGATTCATATGCAAGGAGCGATAGCTATGGCAGAAAAAAGCGCACAAACTATTTCCCAGGAACAACCACATCATCTTTTTCAACATACGCCCCATCCACATCAGCCACGCAATGTCAATTTAATCTTTGAAGCTGAGAAGGCCGCGGGAAATTTCAATCAGAAGGTCGCTGTCGGCATGACGAGCGTCTTCCAGGCTATGCCGACCTTCTGGCTCATTATGCTCTGGATCGTTCTGTGGATTCTTGCGAACGCCACTATCGCACATTTTGATCCACTGCCCTGGCCTCTGCTGCTGGCTCTGGCTTCGGTGCCGCAATTGCCGTTAATGATCGTCATTATGGTTGGTCAGGGATTGCTAGGACGCAAACAGGAGCTGCAATCCGAAGAGCAGTACAACACAACCATGAAAACATATCATGATATTGAGCAGATCATAGCCCATCTTTCAGTGCAGGATGAGGAGATCCTCAAACAAACCCGTATGATCGTGCATCTGCTCAAAACCTCCGGTATTTCACCAGAGCAACTCCAGATAGTTCAAGAAGGCAAAAACGTCACAATTGAGGAAACAAAGCCCCTATCCACCAATGCAGGATCATAGGTGATCTTATAAAGATCTGCCTTCTCGCCTGGAGAAAATGCAAATCACAGCATAGCAAAATAGAGGAGCAGCAAGAGATGCTCTCATGATGAGCTATCTCTTGCTGCTTCTGCGTTCACTCAATGAACAAGCTAGACGGTTCCTCGTGAGCGGTTACTCATGATCAGGTTGTATATAAGGACAATGACGGCCAGAACCAGCAACAGATGAATGAGCCCACCTGCAATATGGAAGAGGAAGCCAAGCAACCACAATATTACGAGTACAACAACAACGCCCCAAAGAATACCAAACATATTTTCACTCCTTTTCCTCTCTTCAAGCTGTTCTCAATAAACCACGCTCAAGGGACAGAAAAAAGCTTTTTGCTACCATTAGCACGAATCAATGAGCCAAATGGATGAAGGCTTACTGGCTGGCTTCACTCAGGCAGTCTACAAATACCTTGTCATCCTCGGAGAACTGCTGTACTCTATATAAAGCAATCTTTATCGTTATTCTTTGCTAGCATTCTGAAGGAGTTCGTTTTTATGTCTGCTCACACGCAGACAACGACGGTAACGACCAGCCAATCGGGGCTTGCCACCGGTACGGCAGTCATCGTCGTTGATAAGTTCAGCAAAAGCTACGGTGCCAACCGTGTTGTCGATAATTTACAATTTGCCGTCCAGCGTGGTGAGGTCTTCGCACTCCTGGGACCCAACGGCGCAGGGAAAACAACGACCGTTGAAACGCTCGAAGGTTATCGTGTACCCGATGAAGGCACGATCCGCGTTCTGGGGCTCGATCCCATTCGCGACGCACACACCCTTAAACCCCAAATCGGCGTGATGTTGCAGCAGGATGGTCTCTATCCCGCACTCACAACCCGCGAAGTTTTGCATCTTTTCGCGAGCTATTACGAGCATCCTCAGAGCGTTGATGCCTTGCTTGAACGAGTCGGGTTAACTGCTTCAGCTAAAACACGCTGCCGCAGACTCTCAGGCGGGCAGAAACGCCGTCTCGCTCTGGCTGTCGCGCTGGTTGGCAATCCCACACTTGTTTTCCTGGATGAGCCCACTTCCGGCATGGACCCACAGGCTCGCCTCGCAACCTGGGAGATTATCCGCGACCTCAAAAGCAAAGCAGTGACGGTGCTGCTCACTACGCATCTGATGGATGAAGCCGAGCGACTGGCCGACCGCGTTGCTATTATTGATCACGGGCGACTCATTGCGCTCGATACGCCAGCCAACATGACTGGCGTGAAGAACGCTCATATGGTGCGTTTTGTTGCGCCCACGGGGCTGGATTGCCAGCAACTGGCGGCGCTACCCTCCGTGCTTAAAGCAGAAGAGGTACGACCCGGCAGCTACGTCATCGAGACAGGGGCCGGCGATACCATGCCAACGTTCCTGGCTGAATTGACGGCGTGGCTACGCGACCAGCATATCACCCTCTCTGAGCTACGCGTAGGACACGGCTCGCTGGAAGAGTTATTCCTGCGCTTGACAGGATCGGAGGTGAGAGAATAATGGCAGCGCAAACGACCAGTACGCTCAATCATAAAACGGACGACAGCAAAGCGGCCTCGCTGGCCCGCCAGGTAGCCGCGCAGACTCGCTATGAGCTGGTGCTCACATCGCGGCGCGGCGAAAATGTCCTGGTTACACTGATTATCCCTGTCGTGCTCTTGATCTTCTTTATGTCAATTAACGTCATTCCTTCGATCAATGGGAGCGCCATTCGCTTTCTGCTGCCAGGCATTCTGGCTGTAGCAATTATGGCGGCAGGAATGGTGAACCTGGGCATTGCCACGGCATACGAGCGGTACTATGGAGTATTAAAACGTCTGGGCAGCTCTCCTCTGCCACGCAGCGGACTGATTATAGCCAAAGTGATTTCTATTCTCATCCTTGAGGCGATACAGGTCTTGCTGCTGGCCGGCGTTGCGGCCATATTCTATGGTTGGAGGCCCGCCGGTTCGCCGCTGCTGGCTCTGCTCATTATCGCTCTGGGCACAGTGACCTTTGCGGCACTAGGACTGGCGATGGCCGGCGCTTTACGCGCCGAAATGACGCTGGCGGCTGCCAACGCGCTCTTTTTGATTTTCATTATGCTGGGCGGCGGGATTCTCCCTCTCAGCCACTTGCCAGCGCCCCTGGCGGACCTGGCGCAACTATTGCCCGCAGCCGCGCTCACCCAGACGCTTCAGGCGACTATGAGCAGCGGTGTACCGTTCCCAACCTTTTCGCTGATCGTGCTGGTGGTATGGGCGGTCGTTATCCTGCTGGTCGCCATTCGTACGTTCAAGTGGGAGTAATTGCCTTGTACCATTCAAGTGTTGGCCTTCCACACCCATTGTTCGGGACAGGTATAATCCAGTATGGTTGGTTGACCGCTATTGAGGGAAGAGACGATAAACTGCGGAATATCACTATGCTGGAGATGGTTTTGCCTATCAGGTAAGATGACAGAGATGCCATCCAGTTCATGCACCTGGGCAATCACGTCATGGAATGTGCCAACCTGGGCAATAATAATCTCTACATTGAAGTCCACCGTCTGCGTCTGCAGATTATAGCTGAGCAGGTAAGGAATGATCGTATCGCTGGCCGGACGAAACGGGTCCTGGAACGTGTAGTCAGTTTTATAAGGATTGCTCGGCAAAGCATGAGCAAAGGCCATTGCTTCCGTGCATAGATGATATTTGTAGGCGCTATTTGGTATGCGCAGCAGGCCAGAATGAGGAGCCAGGGCCGGAGGGAGCGAAATAATGTACTGACGGACAGCAATGAGCATAGTAGCACTTACAACAATAATAGCCAGGGTCAGGAGCAGCCAACGTTTCATTTTCATCTCCTCTGAAATACATGATCGCGCTAAAAAGATAGAAAAGATGGTTTTGCGCATCAATCATGCACAGCATTGGCAGTTGGTTGCTCTTCCTCCGTTCCTTCGGGCTCCTCTTCAAGTTCTGGCGTCTGTAATTGCCAGATCGTCATCAGAAACATTACCAGGATAATCGCATGCAGCACGGTACACCACGCACAGATGGTATGCAACTGCACTATTTCGACGTAGAGCAGATAGAAGACGGTGAGCATGCCTAATGCAGTCCAGGCAAACTCAGCCAGCAGAAGAGGGCGTCGTTGCCATCCTGACCGCCAGCCCGCAAGCGCCAGAGCTGCACCAACGGCACACCAGAAGAGGCCGGGGATAGTGATAGGGATCGCCGTGCCGGGCACAACCGAGTAAGAGCTGGAGAGCACGCGCGCGCAGTCGATAAAGCCGCTTGTCGAACAGACCAGGGGCACATTCTCGTAATGCACGGCTGTCAGGTAAACGGCAACGCCAATACCCAGTATAGACAGAAGGAGCAGCGCGATCTGTCCGCCCGAACGTCGATTAGTTATCATCAAGCATTCCTTTTCTCGCATGCGTATATCACTAACAACATTGACAGCTATTACACACGAAGAGTATATCTCTACTGCATAGGATATTCCCAATGTAGGCGCATGTCAATTATCACATATGAGGAACAGAGGTCAGGGTACGCATATATCGTTTTGCGTACCCTGACCTCTGTGTAGTCATTTATTAGAGTAGGCTTTAATCAGCCAGCGGTGGCGTCACCTGTTCTGCGAAGTGGCAGGCGGCATAATGTTGGCGGCCTTCTTTGGCTTCGAAAACCGGTTCAACCTCTCGGCAGATAGATTGCGCCATCGGGCAACGGGTATGGAAACGGCAGCCCGAAGGGATATTAATTGGGCTGGGCAGGTCGCCAGAGAGAATGATGCGCTGACGCTTTTTCTCTATCGCAGGGTCAGGAATGGGAACCGCAGAGAGCAACGCTTTCGTATAAGGATGTTTGGGAGCTGCGTACAATTCGTCACGATCCGATAGTTCGACAATCTTGCCCAGGTACATCACAGCGATACGATCAGCTACGTGACGGACCACACTTAAATCGTGCGAAACGAACAGATAGGTGAGATTGAACTGGCTTTGCAGGCGCTGCAAGAGGTTGAGCACCTGCGCACGAACGGAGACGTCCAGCGCCGAAACAGGCTCATCGGCAATGATAAACTCAGGATTGATCGAGAGAGCGCGTGCAACCGCGATCCTCTGGCGCTGCCCGCCACTAAACTCATGTGGGTAGCGATCAATATATTCTGGGCGCAACCCTACCACACGCAGCAACTCTACAGCGCGGTCGCGAATCTCCTGGCTCGATCCCATTTTATAAATAGCCATTGGCTCAGAGATCAATGAGCCGATGGTAAAGCGTGGATTGAGCGAGGCGTAGGGGTCCTGGAAGACCATTTGCACGCGCTGGCGCATTTTTCTCAATGGTTCGCCACTTAATTTCGCCAGATCCTCATTATCGAAGAGAATCTCGCCCGACGTTGGCTTATAGAGTCGTACAATAGTGCGGCCAATCGTCGTTTTGCCTGAGCCGCTTTCACCGACCAGGCCGAGTGTTTGCCCACGCTCGATGCTGAAGCTCACCCCATCGACCGCCCGTACATGGCCCACCACACGCTGCAGGACGATACCTCTCGTCAAGGGGAAATGCATTTTGAGGTCACGCACATCAAGCAGTGTTTTGCTTGCAACCAATGTGTCTGCCATCTTCTTCTCCTTAAATCATGTGCGTTTTTATGATGTGTGAGGGGTATGGCTGGCTGCCGCCTCAAGAGCCGCGAGCTGGTCCGCCAGACGTTTCTGTCGCCGCCGTTCTGCGTATGCCTGCTCTTTTTCGTTGGTTATATCCACCCAGCAAGCTTTGCGATGGGCCAGATTGCCAGCGACCGGATCAAAGGAAGGCATGGTACGGCAGATGCCGCGGGCAAAGAAACAACGCGGCATGAAAGGACAGCCGCTTGGAGGTCTCAAGAGATCGGGAGGGGCGCCTTCGATGGTCCTTAACTCATCGCTGCGCTTCTCATCCAACCGTGGTACCGAGCCTAGCAGCCCAACGGTGTAGGGATGGCGTGGATTGCTAAATAGCTCATCGGTTGGGGCCTCCTCGGCCACCTTGCCAGCATACATCACAATCACACGGTCAGCCATACCGGCCACTACCCCCAGGTCGTGGGTAATCAAGATCAGCGCCGTTCCAAACTCGCTGCATACCCCGTTAATCAGCTCTAGAATCTGCGCCTGGACCGTGACATCCAGCGCCGTCGTGGGCTCATCTGCGATCAGCAGCTTGGGGTTACATGCCAGCGCCATAGCGATCATGACGCGCTGACGCATGCCGCCGCTAAACTGATGAGGGTAGGAATTGATCCGTTCCGCCGCAGCAGGAATACCCACTTGATCCAGCAGAGAAATGGCACGTTTCCGTGCCTCGCTCTCCGATAGTTTAAGATGGATACGCAGCCCTTCCGCAATTTGCCGCCCTACCGTCATGGTGGGATTCAAGCAGGTCATCGGATCTTGAAAGATCATCCCGATCTTGCCACCACGTATTTTGCGCATCGTGCTTTCCGGGGTATCAAGTAGATCCTGTCCATCAAAGAAGATGCTGCCGCCTGCATATTCACCTGGTGGTTGCGCGACAAGGCGCATAATGGAGAGGGCCGTGACGCTTTTCCCACAGCCACTTTCTCCCACAATCGCTACTTTCTCGCCTGGCTTGATCGCAAAGCTTACCCCATCGACTGCCCGCACGCGACCGGCCTTTGTCTTAAAGTAGGTCTTGAGATCCTGCACTTCGAGCAGATACTCTCCCAAGTTCGTAACTCCTTCTACAACAGATAATTTAACGCTCGGTCATGTAGGGATCGAGGGCATCGCGCAAGCCATCTCCCACCAGGTTGAAACTCAAGACGGTAAAGAAGATGAGCAGGCCAGGAATAAACACCAGCCAGGGAGCGGAGTCATAGAGGTCCTGACCAAGTGCAATGATATTGCCCCAACTTGCAGATGGCAGATGCAGACCAAAACCGAAGTAGCTCAATACCGATTCAAGAATGATGTTAGCACCAACGAGCAGCGTTGCGCTCACAATGACCGCCCCCGCCGCATTTGGCAAGATATGGAGAAACATCAAGCGAAAACTTCTGGCACCAATGGTACGAGCAGCCAGAACATATTCGCGTTCTTTCAGCGCCAGAAACTCCCCGCGTACCAGACGCGCTACGTTTGTCCAGCCAAAAAAAGCAATCAGCAGGATGACAAAACGGGGCGAACCATCAGAGAACGTGGCGGAGAGCACAAACAGGAGTAGGTAGAGCGGGATCGCCAGAACGACATCCGTCAGACGCATCAAAACGTTATCAATGATCCCCCCGTAAAAGCCAGCGATGGACCCGATGCCAATGCCAAAGATAATCGAGACTAGCATCGAAGTAAGGCCCACCTCTAAGGAAACCTGACCACCGAACATAGCGCGAGCAAACTCATCTCGCCCGAGATCGTCGGTACCAAAGGGATAGCGCAGTGATGGCCCCTGCAATGTATCAGATAGATGAATCACATCTGGCTGATTATGGCCGGTTATAAATGGGGCGAGAAAGCAAGCCAGAATCAGGAGCACCAGAAAGGCCAGCCCTCCGATAGCCGCCCTGTTACGAATGAAACGATCAAAAATGATCTTTCCCTGGCTACGGCGCTTCCGCACTAACTCCGGCGTCAGATCAAGAAAAGCCTCAAGCTCATCTTCCTGCGTCGGCGCGGTATTGATCTTTTCAGATATATCCATATGTTCTTTCTCCAACAGGCTATGAGTAACGGATACGCGGGTCCATCACGCCGTACAGAATATCTGCTATCAGGTTAAACATTATCACAAACGTTGCGCCGATTACCAGGATAGCCAGAAGTACTGGAAAATCGCGGCTCTCAAGCGAGTTGAAAAACAGTTGTCCCATCCCGGGCCAGGCAAAAATGCCTTCAGTGATGACCGCGCCGCCGGCCACACTACCAAAATCAATCGCCACTACGGTGATAAGCGGGATCACCGCATTGCGTAGCGCGTGCTGGAACAGCATAGCCCTGGGAGTGACGCCCTTCGCCCGGGCCGTACGCATGTAATCCTGTTTTACGACATCGATCATGCTGGAACGCATAAAACGACTCCAGCCAGCGACAAAAAGCGTAGCCAGGGCTGTCGTTGGTAATATCAGGTGCAAAAACCGATCAAGCAGTCCGTTGAAGAAATCAAAGCTAAACCCTAAAGTTTGTGTACCGGAGACCGGCAGCCAGTGTAACTGTACTGCAAAAACGTCTTGCAGAAAGAGCCCGAGCAAGAAAGCTGGCATGGCAAGGCCAAAATACGAAAGCGCCGTCAGCGTATAATCAGTGGCGGAGTTTTGCCGTTGAGCAGAGAGCGAGCCCAGCAAAACAGCCATTACCAGTGCAATGGAGAGCGCAGCCGCAAACAGCACTAAGGTGTTGGGGAAGCGTTCGCTCAAAAGATCGGTAACCGGCTGCTTGGTTTGAAAGGAGAAGCCGAAATTACCGGTTAGCATATTCCCTAACCATTTAATGTACTGCACGGGCAAGGGCTGATCCAGGCCAAAGCTGGCGCGAAGAGCTGCACGGCCAGCGGCATCCAGATGCGGGTTAAAGATTACCTGCTCTGGCCCTCCTGGCATCGCATGGATCAAAAGGAACACAAAGATAGAAAGCAGGAATAGTAGCGGTATAGCTTGCAGCAAACGTCGAATGATATATCGGCCCATATGCACCTCCGATACTAAAAGGTGAGAATTTAATTTGCCCTTTATAGTGCAACACGAAACGACGCTTTGTCAATCTTATCCAGTGTAACATTTTTTGACGTAACGTCAACAATGGGTACACACAAAATATCTCTGGCAGGATATTTGCTAACACCCCACCAGAGACATTTACAGCGACAAATCTAACACGACAGCGGGCCAGAGTTAGCGTCCACTAGACGCTAACACTGTCCATTTGTACACCACCACTGCCAGACGTTGATCGTTTCCGAGGCGCCCTCGGGGGCAGGAGCGTAGTTGTGAGCCGTGGTTTTGGCAATGCCCTGGTCTACCGGGCTGTACAGAACAATGAACGGGATGTCGCTGAGTTCAAGCGAGTGGATCTGGTCGAAGGCCGCCTGGCGCCCAGCAGGATCAGCCGTCTGCTGCTCTTGATGGATAAACTTATCCATCTGTGGATTGCAGTAGAAGCTCCAGTTCTCGCCATTCGTCCCCTGATCGGCGCAGCCCAGAAGGGCCTCATCATCAGGATCGTATGTGTACGCATTCTCAAATTCCGCCAGGTCATGCTTGCCATTGGGCAGGAATGAACCAAAGTAGGTGCTGGCCGGATAGTTCACGATGTTGATCTTGATGCCGATATCCTTGAAGTTGGATTGGATGATTTGCTCGTCATTCAACCGCCAGGGCTTACCTGAGGTAGTAGAATAGGTGAATTCGAGGCGCTGGCCATTCTTTGAGCGCACGCCATCAGGGCCTTTGACCCAACCATGCTGATCAAGCAGCGCGTTCGCGGCAGCAGGATCAAATTTCGGACAAGCAGCATTGGCCTGATAACCGGGGTTGAGCGACTTACCGTGATCGGTACACAATGGAACAGCCTGACCCAGACGGGCCACCTGGATCAGCGCATTATGATCGATTGCCATCGACATGGCTTGACGCACTTCCAGGTTTTGCCCCAGAATCGGGTTCTTGAGATTGATAATCATCACCTCATAGTTTGAGGCGTTGGGATTGACCGCCAGTTTGTAATTTGACAGGGTCTTGTAGGTATTGGTCTTGCTCACATCCAGGAACCACGAGGAGGTGATAGAGCCAGCCTGCAAGTCCTTGAGGATCGTATCTTCGCTCGCTATCGGGCGGAAGATGATTTTATCCAGATACGGCAGACCCGCGGATGCCTGGAAGTAATTCGGGTTGCGCACCACGGTATAGTGATCGCCTGGCACGCTTTCGCTCATCATAAAGGGGCCGCTGGTAACTGATGGATTCAGGTTATCTTTGGATTTTAAGATTGCATCAGGAGCCATGCTCTCAAAGTGATGCTTGGGCAGAGGCGAACCGGCACCATCTGTCCACAAGGCCAGGAACGGCGCATAGGGTGACTTGAGATGGAAGGTGATTGTCAACTTGTCTGCTGAGATGTCATCCGAGGTAATCAGATTATACCCGACCGTGCTGGCCGCGCCGAACTTGGGATTGTCCCAGAGCCTCCAGGTGAAATCGAGGTCATCGGCATTGAGTGGCTGCCCATCGTTCCATTTCAACCCGGGACGTAGTTTGATCGTCCATGTCTTGAGGTCCGCGCTTACCCCACCGTTGGCAAGCGTCGGAACTTCCGTTGCAATGTAAGGAGTGATCTTACCAGCATAATCACCAACAAATGGGGGGGTGTATAACGCCTGCTCCATCACTACATCAAAAGTCTGGGAATCGCCATTAGGAATGAGCGAACCAGGCTCATTAGGAATGTCATCAATCCAGGTGCCACCCCTTACCGCCTTCTGCGTCTGCTGCTGCACTGGCGTGCCCTGCGCTCCACAGGCGCTCAAAACCAGGATCAACAGCGACATCACTGAGAATGCCATCAAGAGGAATCTTGGTCTGGGTCTCTTGAACATCATGTCCTCCTCAGAAAATAATACATGCATTGAGGATCTGGTTTTCCCTTCCCGGTAATACATGAAAAAGGAAACCACAGCAAGTGTCGGATTAGCAGCTTCCCACACCGCATATACTACCAGCTCCAGATCCCTCACATCCAAATGAGAACCCCGAGCTAGCACTATATGTACTACGTACGTCCTGGACAACTTCTCACACGAAATCTCGAAGTTTCTCTATGCACCTCCCGATTCGCTCTATCCACTTCGCCATCAACCTATCCATCACGCCCTCCCCTCATACGCCTTGATCACTTCTCCACTGCCTCTTGTAGCTCTCCCCCCTTCCTTAAAGTTTGAAACAATGACGTTTGATTTTTTTAACCAGATCGCGCCATTTCACCATTTTATTTACCTGAACTCACCCACATCTTAACAAAATCACCACCCTTAATCCTATTCCCCTGTTACCTGAAAGCCGATGGTTAAAGATAAAACAGACCTTTCAGGCAAAAAACACAGGTTTTTACAGCAGAACAATCATTTTTACATACATTAATATAATAAGTATACTCTAATAAAACATTACTATTTGATGGAATATAAATCTCCAAGTAAAGTTTACCATTATTGACATATTCCTTTGTATTTAAGTATCTTTAGGTTGAGATGTGGATGGTATATAGATTTTAAGTTCACAATTTATTATTTAATCAGAGAGTGGCAGTGTAAACGCTTGCTGTCCGCGTTGCATATGTTCCACGTTATTAGTACCTGTAATAGCTACAGGTATGACGCCTCAAATGGCTACAGAGGGGAGCAACAGTCATGTATAGTGAGAGCAATAAGGCTACTACTTGCGCTCATACGACCTTTACCACCATCTCCAACGGAGCCTCCATTCCGGGTGCTCCGGCGCTTACCAAAAACGACCGGCTACTACCAGTCGAATATCATCCAGCTCAACAAGAGCATTTACAACGGCGCTCTGTTCCACTTTTAATCGAGCAGCAGGCCGCCGCAACACCAGAGGCGATAGCATTGGTAGCAGGGAAAGAGCGGTTAAGTTACCGGGACTTGAATCGGCGTGCTAACCAGCTCGCACACTACCTGCGGAAGCTCGGGGTAGGCCCAGAGAAACTGGTGGGATGCTGCCTCGACCGCTCTCTGGACCTGGTGGTGGCATTACTGGGCATTCTTAAAGCGGGAGGAGCTTACGTGCCGCTCGATCCCGCCTATCCACCCGAACGCCTCTCTTTTATGTTGAAAGATGCTCAGACTCCCGTTCTGATTACCAAACATGGCCTGATCAGCAGCTTTGATGGCGAGGACACACAGATTATCTGTCTGGATACAGATGCTGAAACGCTCGCCCAACAAAAAGAGACCGCGCCAGTTTCTCTGCTCCATCTTCATCATCTGGCCTACGTTATCTACACTTCCGGCTCTACCGGCCAGCCAAAGGGGGTGCAGATTACGCATAAGGGCCTGCTGAACCTCGTCCGCTGGCATTGGCGAGCCTTCGCCGTGACGGCGGCTGATAGAGCAACTCAGCTCACCAGCCCCGCTTTCGACGCGACGGGTTGGGAGCTCTGGCCTTACCTTGCAACAGGCGCACGCATCTACCTTCCAGACGAAGAGACGCGAGTCACTCCAACGGCTCTGCGTGACTGGCTGATAGACGAGGATATCACCATCACCTTCCTGCCAACATTGTTAGCAGAAAGCGTGCTGGATCTGGACTGGCCCTCACCTGTATCGCTGCGCCTCCTGCTGACGGGAGCCGATAAGCTCCAGCGCTACCCATCACCTGCGCTGCCATTCACGCTTGTCAACAATTATGGTCCGACGGAAGCTACCGTAGTAACAACGTCCGGCATTGTCCCACCAACCGAACAGCCCGATGCTCCGCCTTCGATTGGTCGCCCAATTGATCATGCACAGACGTACATCCTGGATGATTGCTTACAGCCGGTACCGATTGGCACGCCTGGAGAACTCTACATTGGCGGGGCCGGTCTGGCACGCGGCTACCATAATCGCCCCGAACTGACGGCGGAGAAGTTCATCGCTCATCCTTTCAGCAAAGAGCCGGGAGCGCGTCTCTATAAAACTGGTGACCTGGCCCGCTTCCTGCCCGACGGCCAGATTGCCTTTCTTGGTCGCGCCGACCACCAGATCAAAATTCGCGGTTTCCGCATCGAGCCGGATGAGATCGCGGTCAGGCTGAACTCCCATTCCGCTATCAAAATGAGCTTTGTCATGGCGCGCGAAGATACCCCCGGCGATAAACGCCTGGTTGCCTATATCGTACCGGCTGAGGGAGCGTCTCTCTCCGTCAGTAACCTGCGCGCTACGCTGTCAGTACACCTACCAGATTACATGCTTCCAACGGCTTTTGTGTTATTAGCAACGCTGCCAACCACTCCTAACGGCAAAGTTGATCGTGCAGCCTTACCAGCGCCGCATGCCGGCAACACGCTGCGAGATGGAGAGATTGCCGAGCCGCGCACTCCTATTGAAGAGAAGATTGCCGCGATCATCGCCAGGCTTCTGGAGACCGAGCGCGTGGGCAGTGACGAAAACTTTTTTATGCTCGGCGGTCACTCTTTACTGGGAACGCAGGTCATCGCACGTATCGCCGAAACCTTTGGCATTGACCTACCTCTGCGTGTACTCTTCGATGCTCCCACCGTGCGTTCACTCTCTGCCGAGATCGAGCGGCTGATCTTGCTCAAATTGCAAGCATTGAGCGACGAGGAAGCCCTGCACATGCTGGCTTCCGCGCCGAATATAAATAATAGCCGCCTCTCGGAAGAAACATACACACATTAAATCAACAGCGAGAAATGGAAACGCAACAGGGGTGGGAACGCTCCTGGCTGGAGGAATGAGTATGACGATCCATAGCAGTCAATCGGCACCGGACAAACAACAGAAGATACTCAGCCTGTACCATCTGCTCGATCCAGATGTGCTGGCGAACCCGTATCCCCTGTATCACCGCCTCCGCAGCGAGGACCCGGTTCACTGGGATCACTACCTGCATGCCTGGGTGGTTACGCGCTACGCCGATGTGGTGACGGTATTTCAGCGCTTCTCAGCTAACCGCACGCCCACCCCTGAGCAGTTGACAGCGCTGGGCCTATCAGCGTTGACGCCGCTGGCTCAGGTGATGATCCACCAGATGCTTTTTCTGGACCCCCCTTCCCATAATCGCGTCCGGGGCCTGGCGTCAAAGGCATTTACCCCCCGGCGGGTAGAGATTCTACGTTCGCATATCCAGGATATCACCAATAGCCTGCTGGACGCCGTTCAGGACAAAGGCCAGATGGACATCATTGCGGACCTGGCTTATCCCCTGCCCGCTATCGTTACCGCCGAGATGCTGGGCGTACCCACTGCCGATTGGCCGCAGTTGACGGCCTGGTCCGCCGACTTCGCGCAGGTGCTTGGGAACTTCCAGCACAATCCCGATAGCGCCGCACGCGTGATACGCAGCCTGGAACAGATGGTGGCCTATTTCCAGGCCGCCGTCAGCGAGCAGCGACAGCAACCACGCGATGGGCTGATCAGTGCGTTCCTCGCTGCTGAGCAGGATGGAGATCGGCTAACGGAGGAAGAGGTTGTAGCCAACACGATTGTGACGATGGTCGGCGGTCAGGAAACCACGACCAACCTGATTGGAAACGGAATGCTCACGCTGTTGCGCCATAGGGATCAGCTCGAACTGCTGCAATCTGACTTCTCGCTGGTCCCCTCCGCCGTTGAAGAGCTGCTGCGCTACGAGAGCCCCAGCCAGCATACTGCGCGGCTGGCTCCCTACGATACCGAGCTTGGCGGCAAAGCGATTCGTCAGCGTCAGGCAGTCATAGCGGTGATGGGTGCGGCGAACCGCGACCCGGAACGCTTCCCAGACCCGGACCGGCTCGATATTTGTCGCAAGGATAACCGCCATGTGGCGTTCGCCTGGGCCAGCCATTTCTGCTTCGGCGCGCCGTTAGCTCGCATTGAGGGTCAGATCGCCTTTGAGACCATCCTGCGCCGCATGCCCGGGATACAACTGGCCCCCGGCCCCATCACATGGCGCGAAAACCTGGGCCTGCGCGGTCTGGTCGCCCTTCCTGTCACATTTTCATGAAGCTGGACGAATACACAAAAGGATGCGATGAATGTCAGATACAAGGGAACTCTCAGATACTAAACGAGCGTTGCTGGAAAAATATCTTCGCGGCGAGCTCCAGGAGCCGCTGAAGGCCGCCAGTTCTGTATCTCCATCCAGTTCAATAGGAGTGGCACAAAAACATGAGGGCATCACAGCCATCAACGCGGGAGGAACAAAGCGCCCGTTCTTTTTTCTTCACGGCCACTGGGCTGGCAACGCCTTCTTTTGTTTCCCTCTCGCACAGGGTTTGGGCAACGATCAGCCATTTTACGCGCTGGACCCCTATCCCCTGGATCATTTACGCGTCCTGCCTTCTCTGGAAGAGATGGCCGCCGCGCATATTAAAGCCATTCGCAGCATCCAGCCCGAAGGCCCCTATCTGCTGGGCGGCTTTTGTAATGGAGGTCTGGTCGCTTATGAAATGGCCCGACAACTTGATGCAGCAAAACAGAAGGTCGATTTGCTGGTACTTATAGATTCCATCCCTACACGCCTCACCGCCCTTTGTGCGTTCATTCGTAATGCCGGTCAACTGCTTGGTCTTACGCCAGACAAGCAACTGGACTGGTTTCTGCGCTTACAACACTTCTACCGACATTGGAGGGACGGCCACGCTGATGAATCTGTATTTCTGAAGCAGTTCGATCCAAGGATCGAGTCTCCTTTCCCACCCCTGGGCATTTTACATAAAGAATATCCAGCGATGTTCATCTGGGCTACCGCGCACTATGTGCCAGGCTTCTACCCCGGCAAGGTCACCCTCTTCTGGGATAGCGCGGAACCGGAGCGCAGCCTGTGGTGGCAACGGATAGCCGAGGGGAAAGATCAAGAGGTTGAGGTCTATCGTATTCCCGGCTCTCATTCAAGCTGTAAAACAGATCACATCTCGGGCATGGCAGCACAATTGCGCATATGCCTGGATAAAGCCAGTCGGTAGGGGCAGGGTGATGTAGGGTTGGCGCGGGGTTGGCGCGGGGTTGGCGCAAGGCACTACCCCTACCGGTTTTGTTCAGCTCGTCCATGTAGTCCACCCGATTTATCGCGTCTTCTTCATCCTAAATCCAACAGGAGACTGTCATGGAAGAGATGCAACGCTTTCCATCTATCAGTGTTGTTATTCCAACCCGCAACGAAGCAGAGAATCTCTACTACATCCTGCCTCGTATCCCGACCAATGTCCACGAGGTCATTCTGGTGGATGGTCACTCGACCGATGACACCATTGCAGTGGCCCGACAACTCTTGCCTACGATTCGCATTATCAAGCAGGTCTGGAAGGGCAAAGGCGATGCAGTACGCGTGGGATTCACCGCCTGTACGGGCGATATCATTGTGATGCTGGATGGCGACGGCTCAACCGATCCCACAGAAATCCCGCGTTTTGTCGAGGCTCTACTGGCTGGTGGCGATTTTGCCAAAGGTTCCCGCTTCATTGAAGGAGGCGGCAGCAGCGACATCACGCCACTGCGGCAAATGGGCAATTACGCGCTCTGTGCCCTTACTAACCTGTTGTTCAGGCGACAGTTTAGCGATCTCTGCTACGGCTATAACGCTTTCTGGCGCTACTGCCTGGACTACACAGAGATCGATTGCGATGGCTTTGAGATCGAGACGCAGCTCAGCCTGCGTATGCATAAAGCCAATCTGCACATCGTCGAGGTTCCCAGTATGGAGCATCCACGCATTCACGGCCAAAGCAACTTACGCACGTTCCGCGACGGCTGGCGCGTCCTGAAAACCATCCTCAAAGAGCGCAGCATCGGCATAGCTTCGCCGGTAATCCAGTTGCTTGAAGCATGAGCATTGTCACCTACAGGTCATCATCCGTAACCAGTTTGTTCTTATACCATCTCATACTAGCAACGGGAAGGAAAGGCAATCCATGCTTAACAAGTATGAACAGAAAAAAGTGCCCATCTTGATGTACCACAGCATTTCAGAACGCGCTGGCCCAAAATTCAAGCCGTTTACCATCTCGCCTGCTCTCTTCTCTCGCCATATGGAATATCTGCACCAGCACGGCTATACTCCTATCACGGTAACGGAGTTTATCCAGGCGCGAGGACGCAGGCTGCACGTCCTTCCTCGTCGCCCGGTGGTGTTGACGTTTGACGATGGCTTCGCCGACTTCTACACCCATGCATTTCCCATTCTTAAACAGCATGACTTTACCGCGACACTCTACGTCGCCACGGGCTATATCAACGATACCAGCCGCTGGCTCAGACGCGAAGGCGAGACAACGCGCTGCATGCTGACCTGGGATCAAGTGGTTGAGATCAGTAAAAGCGGCATCGAGTGCGGCGCACATAGCCATACTCACCCCCAACTCGATACCATCCCTCTGATTATGGCCCGTTACGAAATCATGGGGAGCAAAATGATCCTGGAGCAGCACCTGAATCAACGGATCACGACCTTTGCTTATCCCTATGGCTACTACACAGCCACTACCCAGAAATTAGTACGTGAAGCTGGCTATACGTCCGCCTGTGCGGTGAAACACGCGATGAGCTCAGCCACGACGGAGGCATTTGCGCTGGCACGCATTACCATTAGCTCCAATACTGATGTGGGAGCGCTGGCAGACCTGATTACCGGACGCAAGCTATCAGGCATCTCCGCGATGTATCTGCAAGCCAGAACCCCTGTGTGGCAGGCCGTGCGTCGCGCCTCCTCCCCGGTCACACGCAGCCTGAAAGAGGGAGCATACGTACGATGATGACGATCTCTGTAATCATCTGCGCCTACACAATGGAACGCTGGGATGAGCTGGTGGCCGCGGTGCAATCAGCTCGGCAGCAACATACGCCGCCGCTTGAGATCATTGTGGTGGTTGATCATCACCCGCTCCTGCTACAGCGAGTTCGAGCGCAGCTTCCCGACGTTGTCGCCGTCGCCAACCAGGAGCCACAGGGGTTATCAGGAGCTCGCAACAGTGGGATCGCGGTCGCCAGGGGAGCGCTGATCGCTTTTCTCGACGACGATGCCATCGCCGATCCCGACTGGCTCACCTACTTCACCTCCAGTTGCGCCGATGCCGCTGTGCTGGGAGCCGGAGGGTTCGTCGAGCCATACTGGCTGGCAAAACGCCCTTCCTGGTTCCCTGAGGAGTTTTACTGGGTTGTGGGCTGCTCTTACAAAGGGCTCCCACAAACGCTTACCCCCGTACGCAACCCCTACGGCGGCTGCACCTGCATTCGTCGCGAGGTCTTCACAACCATTGGCGGCTTCAGGAACACAATGGGACGCAGAGGAGCGCGACCTCTGGGCGGCGAGGAAACGGAACTGAGCATCCGCGCCCAGCAATACTGGCCCGAGCGCACGTTTCTTTACGAACCACGTGCCCGCATCCGCCATCGCATCGCTCCGCAACGCGGCAGGTTTCGTTACTTCCTCTCGCGCTGCTATGCTGAGGGGCTCTCAAAAGCGGCTCTCGCGCGCTACGTCGGCATCTCAGACGGATTGGCATCCGAATGGACCTACACGCTGCACACATTACCGCAAGGCGTGGCCCGCGGCCTGAGAGATGGCCTCACTCATTTTGACCTGGCAGGTTTTCAGCGTGCGGGCGCGATTATCGCGGGACTGGCTATGACCACCACCGGCTATCTGGTCGGCACAATTGCCCAGCCCGCGAACGAAGGTCCAGCCCTTCTACAAAGATTATTCCGTCCTGTAGGGGCTATTCCTCGCGGTTACCCTGTTCAACACCTGTAGGGGCTATTCCTCGCGGTTACCCTGTTCAAGAAAGGATTAGCAACCTTCCATGATCCAAAGTCAGCTAGAACTAACTTTATCCCGGCCTCCGGCCTTTGCGCCCGCTCGCATTCTCGAAATCGAGATCGGGCTGCCCCTGGCCCCTATCAGCGCCTTTGACGAACAGAAGGGCAGACGCAATAAAGCTGGCCCCTACCAGCGCGCGCTCGCCATCATCTTCCTGCATGATCGTCCTCTAGGCACCGTCGAGTTTGAGTTCGATGACGACGGGGTAAGCGCCCAGCAATGCGCCCGGCTGATCTGGCAAAAGCTGCACCATCAGATTAATGAGCATCTATGCCAGGATGGTCTGCCTCCAGCCACAACGTTAGATAGCCAGGGCTTGCCGACTAACAGGCTGCCTCCCTGTATTCAGCAGCGCGAGCAGTTTCTGACTCACGCTCCCTTCGTGAGCATCATAGTCCCTACCCATGATCGACCCGAGCCCCTTAAAGAGACGTTGCGCTCTCTGCTGGACTTACGCTATCCTCGTTACGAGATCCTCGTGGTGGATAATGCTCCCAGCAGCAATGCCACTTATCAACTGGTCCGCCAGGCTTATGGCTACGCCTCTCAGATTCGCTATCTGCGCACAGATATCCCTGGTGTCTCTCGCGCCCGCAACCTGGGTGCCGCCCAGGCGCAGGGAGAGATTATCGCCTTTACCGACGACGATGTGTCGGTCCATCCTAACTGGCTGACCGAGCTGGTTCGCGGTTTCGCTGTGGCGGAAAAGGTGGGATGTGTTACCGGTTATCTTATGCCATTAGAGCTCGAAACGCCCGCTCAGTACTGGTGCGAAGAAAATAGAGGCACTCCGTGGTTCCAGGACAACCGTAGGGGCAAGGCTCGCCCTTGCTTCGCTGGCTGGCCCGCGCGACGTATTTTTGATGACTCAGGTCGCCACCAGCACCTCTATCGCATCGGCTTATTTGGTTGTGGGGCAAGCATGGCCTTCAAGGCATCGGCTCTGCGGAACGTGGGCGGTTTCGATCCGGCGCTTGGGGGTCGAGGTCCATCACGTTGCGGGCAGGATGTAGCAACACTATTTCGCATTCTGATGCATGGCTATAAAGTGGTACATGAACCGGCTTCTCTGCTCTACCACCTGCACCGTCGCGAATACCATGCCCTGTGTCGCCAACTTTATAACTATGGCGTTGGCCTGACTGCTTACCTGACTAAAAATGTGCTGGACTATCCCCAGCTACTACTTGATTTGTGTACTAAAGTCCCCTACGACCTGCTGATCGCCAAAGCCGATCAGAAACAGCCAAAATCGCTCTCTTATCCCAAAGAGCTGCACAATTTGCAGATCAAAGGGATGCTCTACGGTCCCATTGCCTTCTTCCACAGTCGATGGATAGAGCGCAAACAAGAGGAAAGCGAGCAGCCTACATCTCCTCGCCTTCCTGCATCAGGAAAGATGAAACGTTGAAAACGCAGCTACATCAATGGGTCAAAACGAACAGCACGATGCTGTTCAATACTGGCTCGCTAGCCACGACCTCAGTGGTGACGTCGGTCCTCGGCTTCGCTTACTGGTGGCTGGCTGCTCAAAGATTGCCGCCCGCGGCAGTAGGATTTGCCTCGGCGGCAATCTCGGCCATGACGCTGATCGGGACGCTCTGCATCCTGGGCATGGGAACCTTACTGATTGGGGAATTACCGCGCCAACGTGGCAAAGAATTATCTCTCATCAGCGCATCCCTGATCCTGGTAGGCGGTGTGGCAGGCGTTACGGGCATGCTCTTTGCCGCCATCGCGCCCTTGATCTCACCGAACTTTGGGCCGTTGAGATCAGATCCACTCAACTTTACACTTTTTGCGGTCGGCGTTAGCCTGACCGCAATCTCGCTCGTCTTCGATCAGGCCCTCGTCGGCCTTTTACGTAGCGATCTCCAACTCTGGCGCAACGCCCTTTTTGCTATCATCAAACTGGTGGCACTCTCCATGGGCGCAACCATGCTCTTTCACCCGCTGGGCATAGCAATTTATGCTACCTGGGCCTTCGGCAACGTCATTTCGCTGGGCCTGCTCATCGGGCTAGTGGTATACAGCCGCAAATGGCCCGGACACTTTTTCCAGCCGGAATGGAGCCTGATGCGCCAGCTCAGAGCGGCAGCCATAGAGCACCATATGCTTAATCTGGTGCTTCAGGCTCCCGCTCTCATTCTGCCGGTGCTTGTTACGGTACTGCTTTCAAACACAGCCAATGCCTGGTTCTATGTATCCTGGATGATCGCCAGCATCAGCTCCCTGATCCCTTATGCCCTGACAACAGTGCTTTACGCCACTAATGCTACTCAATCTGACACACTGGCACATAAAGTTCGCTTGACCCTATTCCTGGCTGTAATACTTTGTGGCTTCATCACTGCCGTGCTACTACTGGCGTCGCGGCAGGTGCTGGGAGTGTTCGGTCACAGCTACGCCGAACAGTCTTTGTGGAGCATGCGCATTCTGGCGCTTGGCGTATTCCCTCGGCTGATCAAAGATCATTATGTTGCCATCAAACGCATTCATCGCCGCATAGCGCACGCGATCATCCCTATGCTCATTGGCGGCCTGCTCGAATTGAGTATGGCGGCACTGGGTGCGCACTTTGGTGGCCTGCTTGGTCTGGGTCTGGGTTACGTGCTTGCTTTATGCGCCGAAGCAATCTACGGGGCGCGCACAGTCTATGATGCAGTTCGCTTCAAAACAAAGGAGGTGCAAGTGCGAACAGGGCGGGGGCAAGCCCCGCCCCTACAGCCCGTCTCGCCGTCCGAATAGATTCACGATCATACGCTGATTATGGGTTTCACCCGAAAGGAAGAGCGACCACCTATGACACAAAGTAAACAGGAGATAATTTTATCGCGGCCCGCGGATTTCATGCCCACTCGCATCCTCGAAATTGAGATCGGGCTACCCCTGGCCCCTATCAGCGCCTTCGACGAGCAAAAGGGCCGCAGTTACCAGCGTGCCATCGCCATCGTCTTCCTGCATGATCGCCCTCTAGGGGCCGTCGAGTTCGAGTTCGATCATGACGGAGTGAGCGTCCAGCAGTGCGCTCAGCAGATCTGGCGCAAGCTTCACCATCAGATCAATGAGCACCTGCGACAAGACGGTCTGCCTCCAGTTACAACGCTGGAAAGTCAGGGCCTGCCCAGCAGCAGCCTTCCCCCTTGCATTCAGCAGCGCGAACAGTTTCTGGCTCATGCTCCTTTCGTGAGCATTGTAGTCCCCACGCATGATCGGCCCGAACCGCTCAGAGAGTCCCTCCGCCTCCTGCTGGACTTACGCTATCCCCGTTACGAGATCCTCGTGGTGGATAACGCCCCCAGCAGCAATGCGACCTATCAACTGGTCCATCATACCTATGGCTACGCCTCTCAGATCCGCTATCTGCGCGAAGATATCCCCGGCATCTCTCGCGCCCGCAACCTGGGCATTGCCCATGCGCAGGGTGAAATCATCGCTTTTACCGACGACGATGTGGCGGTCCATCCCAACTGGCTGACCGAGCTGGTTCGCGGCTTCGCTGTTACCGAAAAAGTGGGGGCTGTGACCGGCTGTATGCTCCCGATGGAACTCGAAACGCCCGCTCAGTACTGGTGTGAGGAGAATCGCGGCTTCCCCTGGTTCCAGGGCTATGAGGGACGCAATAGCTGGTTCGATCGGCGTATTTTTGACGGCTCACAGCGCCACCAGCACCTCTATCGCATTGGCCTGTTTGGCTGCGGCGCGAGCATGGCCTTCAAAGCCTCGACTTTGCGAAGCGCGGGCGCATTCGATCCCGCCATTGGCAGTCAGCGCTGCGCCGCCGAGGATGTGGCAATACTCTTTCGCCTCCTGATGCATGGCTACAAAGTGGTCTACGAACCGGCCTCCCTGCTCTACCACCTGCACCGCCGCGAGTACTATGCCCTGCGCCAACAACTTTACAGCTACGGCATGGGTCTGACCGCTTACCTGATCAAAAACGTACTGGATTATCCCCAGTTGCTGCTCGACCTGTGTACCAAAGTCCCCTACGATCTGCTGATCTCCAGAGCTGATCAGAAACAGCCAAAATCGCTCTCTTACCCCAAAGAGCTGAGCAACTTACAGGTCAAAGGGATGCTCTACGGCCCTCTTGCCTATCTCCAGAGCTGGTGGATAGAAAGCAGGCGCACAGAATCCGAACAACTTACTTCTCCTCGCCTGCCAGCGCAGGGGAAAAGGTAGGGGTATCGCGCCTACGGCACTCAACAATCACATGCCTGTGGTGCAGAAAATGTGCTTTGCACATTTTCTGCACCACAGGCAAAAACTAGCACGAACGCCAGAGGCGCGAGCACGTCAAAGGCAAGGGAGATACTAATCAGAGACATTCCAAAAACATAGGAGAGATATCTTACACCTGAGCCTCTAACTGCTCTACCGTCCGAGTTACCAGTTGCTATCCTTTTCTGAACTATTAATTTTCACATGTACAGGGCCGATATACCACATACCCATCTATCACCATCTTCTGAAAGTGTTGACTGGCCTGTCCCATCATTAGCTCAAAGTTCGTTTCCAAATCAAAATCTGTTTCGAAGAGCGAATTTTGCGGAAATACATATGCCGCGTTGGGATCGGCATATACAATACGAGCATAGCGAGCATAGCGTGTCAACCCGGGCGAGAGTTCTTGCATTACCACCGCGCAAGTAATCTTCTCCTGCGTCAGAAAGATAAAACGGTCACATTGCCAGTAGCCTGAGTAAATATGGGTGATCCCCATCTGGATTAATTTCTGCGTGACGATATTTACCTGAGTGTTATCAGCACGAATCGCGGGCATGTCCGTCGTCGTAGAGAGCGTCTCAGCAGCAAACAACCCTATCAGGAGCACCAGCATGGCCCAACGGGCAACGGCGAAAAGACGAGCGCGCCCCCGTTGAAGAAAGCCCGTTGCTATCGTCGTTCTGGCCCCATTCCAGAGCGGCCAGAGCAGCGCCGGCGTCGCAATCAGCAGACCAACTAAATAGCGCGTGCTCCACGGACGCGAGGCTGCATTGGAGCTATGGGCAAAGAGGGCAATTGTGATTGCAGCACTCAAGAGTAGCATGAGTTGCGCCGTATAAATCACAGCCCGCTGCCTCTCTTCCAGTGACCAGCTCGCATGGGACTTTCTTAGCCTGAGCAAACTTCGACCGGCTATGCAGAGAGCGGTGACGAGGAGCAGCAGATAACCCAGGCTCCAACCTCCCTGCGCCAGTATGCAGCCAACAGGCGTGGGAGCAGCAGTAAACAAAGGCATTAACCGCACATCACAAACAGGGTTCATACCGGTTGCGACCGGCAAGCTGTACAAAAATGTGCCCGATAATTGTTTCAGGAAAAAGGCAATAGTATAATGGGCGGGACTGCCGATATTGTATACCGCTAAAAATGTAGCAATGGAATTTTCTCTAAAAGGTGCTTTTATATTGTAGACAATCAGGGGAAATGCCCCAACAATCAATCCCAGCAGCAGAGTCACAGGAGCCAGCGTCCGCAATTCTTTATGGCAGAACATGAGCAGTAGCAGGCCGCTTACCAGAATAAATGGCGCGACCAGCAAATGGCTCCAGAGCCCCAATCCGGCACAACATCCCCATGCAGCAAAACCGGCGAAACGCAGCCATTTCTGACGCATAGATCGTTCCTGACCTGAAGTAAGCGCTAAACGAGCCGCCACAAGGAGAAGCAGCGTCCCAAAAAGCAGCGTTTCCGTGGTTCCTCCCAGCACCATCATTTCAGGCGTCAGAACCAGTGGCGCGCCAACGCTTAACGCGATCAATGTCAAAAGCGCCATTGGCGGTGAATAGAGCAGCTTCGTCAAATAGTACAGGGAGAATAAAAAGAGTGTGAAAAGCGTCAACATTCCCAGGCGCAATGAGAAGAGCGATACGCCGAAAATATGATAGTAGAAGGCGCCGAAATAGGCTTCCAGCGTCCCCATATAGTTCTGCCCATACATAAAAATAGGGAGCTCACCACGATACGCAATATGCATCGCTTCCAGGCCAAAAGTCCCCTCCTCGCTGCTAGTGGCAGGCCAGCCATTGGCAATGAGAATCAACCGTACAGCAACAGCAAAGGCGATCAGGAGCAGCGCCACCAGCGTATAGCGGCTCAATCTAAGACGCTTCCATGCGATATGCAATGGCAATTCCTTCGATAAAAGCTTACAACAGAATAAGTTGCCCTACATGCGGAGATACAAAGCTAAAAGTCATTTTATCGATCTACGCAGCCGTTGTCAAACCGTCAGGATAGAGCCGACGGCTTAATCAGCGAGATGTGCCGTAAGATTACCCCGCACACGTCCGTTGCATCCATTACCGAACCGTCGAGCAAATTCGGCTGCTGCGTCAGCAACACAGGACTATCTTCGGACGCGGTATCGGCACGCCCATGAGAGCCGCACACGAGCGAGGCGTCCAGAGGGATAACGTCCATCAAATACCGGAAGCCCAGGCTCTTTTTTAACAATTTCCATCCCACTTTAAGCTGAGGGAGCTTGAGCCGGGGATCGATGAAGAGTTCTACCGGGTCATAGCCTGGCTTGCGATGAATATCGACCGTGCGGGCGTAATCGGGCGCTCGGGCATCATCGAACCAGTAATAGTAGGTAAACCAGGCATCAGGCTCGGCCAGCGCGATCAGGTCGCCCGCTCGCGAATGATCCAGGTGCGCCTCTCGCTTGCCCTCATCGTCCAATATCTGCGCAACTCCATCCACCACCTGCAATAATGCACGCACCTCGTTCAGACGCGCGCGGTTATTGACATAAACATGCGCCACCTGATGGTCAGCCACGGCAAAGGCATCGCTTGCACCCGCGTCAAGCAGCTCGCGCTCAAGCTCAGTTCTCACGGCAAGCAGGCCATGTTTGCGCAGTTCGCGGTTCAAGTGAATTGCTCGCGATACAGGGACGATGCCATACTCAGAGACAAAGAGGATACGCGTATCTCGCGTTTCATAATAGTCAATCAGATCGCCACACACTGCGTCCAGCTCACCCAGATCGTTCGCAACGCGCTGGCAATCGGGGCCGAACCGCTGGAGGCAATAGTCCAGATGTGGCAGATAGATCAGGGTCAGCGTCGGATTGTAGCGCCTATCCATCATTTTGGCGGCCTCAGCGATCCAGCGGCTTGAAGCTATCGAGGTATGTGGGCCCCAGAACTGAAAGAGCGGAAATTGTCCCAGTTCTTGCTGCAACGCAAAGCGCAAATCCCCCGGGCTGGTATAGATATCGGGTATCTTGCGACCATCCGCCGGATAGAGCGGTCGTGGCGTTACCGTGTAATCAGCCGACGAATACATATTGAACCACCAGCAAAGGTTGGCGCAGGCAAAGTTTGGATCAAGTGTACGTGCCACCTCCCAGATCTTAGGACGCTGGACAAGGGCGTTGGATTGCCTCCAGAACTTCACCTCGCACTCATCGCGAAAATACCAGCCATTGCCCACAATGCCATGCTCATCGGGAGTACAACCCGTCAGAAAAGTGGCCTGAACGGAGCAGGTCACGGCAGGTAGCACCGGCTTGATTGTTACCTGAGCGCCACTCGCCACAAACGCCTGCAATCGCGGCATTGCCGGTCCAATCAGGCGAGGAGTGAGTCCTACCACATTAATCACTACAGTTTTCTGCATCTTCACGTTCCCCTGACATAGCGTTGCAAAAAGAGCGTCAGGCCAAATGACGCCAGAGCAACTATGACGCCGTAGATGCTTCCCATAGTCGCCAGTATCATGCTATCCAATAAAGATATGCCCGCGATTAACTGTCCCACGGCACGACCAACCTGGCTCGGCGCTGAACGATAGATAAGAGAAAGGCTATATGTAACCCAAAAGGTGAAGAACAGGGATAGACCGAGGGTGAGAGCAGATAATTGTAGCATGAAATATACGGCGGGCAAAAAAAGCATGAGAATAATCCCGCAATGGATCGCTTTCGGCTTCAGCTCGACTTTAGCCAGCAACGTCAAGGCAACTACATAACAGAGCAGTAATTCGCTCGGTATCAGCAGCAGGAAAAACGTCTGAGAGGACGCGGAGAAAAATGCAATGACATAGACCATCAAACGGCACAACGCCATGAGAAGAGGGCTGGCAGGATTCATTTTGTGCCAGCGATCATAGCAGATAATTAAGGCGATCAATAGCAGTCCGCAGAGGAATAAAGCCGGGCCAATGCTCCATAATAAGATACAGCCGCTAGCGAATAGTACGATGATCCCTGCTACGACCGATGGGCGCGAGATAATACCTGCGGGAAGCGGTCGCTCCGGCCTCTCAGCGCAATCGATAGCATAATCCAGCAAGTCATTGAGATACATCCCCGCGCTATAGAATAACACCATCGCGCTTGCCACCAGTCCCACGCGCACATCCGGCCAGATGATGCCTCCCAGAGCTGCGCCTGCAAGCGTATTGCTCACGACCGTGGGACTGTTAGAAATGCGGGCCAGAGCAAGATGGCCCTGCAAGGTCTTGCGCCACGACCCGAGCATGATAGTCTTCTTGCTCACAACAGCTTCCCCAACACCCACTCATATTCACGGGCAATCATCGATGCCACATCTATTTTTAGCTCATCAGGCAGCACATTCCAGGTGTAAGTCTCTATCTCCAGGTGACGGCAGAAGCGTTTTTGCATCAACAACCTGAGCATAGCTATAATCACGTCTTGCGTCGATTGGAACAGGGAGAAATGGCCGATGAAAATCGGGACGTGAAAATGCACACGCCACTGCTCCATGTGGCAATCTGAGGCGCAGGGCATCACCAGATCAGGGTAACGCTCGAACGTGCCATCACGATTCTGCTGTACAACTTGATGAAGATAAGTGGATTCCGCAAACGGCTCCAATGCGCGGCTGATCTCTGCCCGCGACAGTTCATCATCGGGGAAGGTAATTTTCAGGGCCGAACTGAGCTGGACCTTCCCCACTTTGATGCCGATGCGCTCAAAACGCTCCAACGCGACGGCGGGTTCTTCATACGTTACGGCCATATGACAGGTATCCAGGCAAACCCTGATATGCTCAAGCAGGTGATAACAGGCCTGCTCTTTAGAGATCGCGAGGGCGCTTGCCAGCATCTCAGCTCCCGTCGTCAGCAGCCAGCGCGTGTAGAACTGCGCAACCTCGTCGCTATTTTCCAGCAAGCAGTCGGGCTCCGGTTCGAGCGCAAGGCAGATGAACTTGCCGCATTCCTGCTTCAGCCGCACCAGCACCTCCGCAACCTGTACCATGTTACGGGTAAAACATTCCCACATAGCAGGGGTCAACAGGGCGGGGGTCAGCCCTGGCCTTTTATCCAGCCGACCAACGCCGCTTGCACGGCTAGCTTCGCTCAGGTCGGCTGCAAGGTAGGCCCCTACGTCCACGCCCTTGTAGGCAAGAGGACAGGTGGAAATGCTACCTTCGACGCCATCGGGCAGCAAAAACGCCAGGATCTCAATCAGGCGCAGGGTATACTGCACGCGCTCATCATCGCGCCAGTCCGGGGTATAGACATTGGCCTTGACCGGTAGCTGATGAAACGGACCGTACGGGAAGCCGTTGAGCGTGAATACGTAAAGCCCCTGCACCTGGAGAAATTGCAGAAATTGTTGCAAGCGATCTCCATGCAACAGTTCGCGGCTCTCTTTCCCTGAGAGACGTAACCCGATGCCAAAATGAGCATCAGGCGCGAGGCGCTGCTTCAGCGCGGGTCCGTATCGTTGCAGATTGGCATAGACCTCGCTCCATCCATTGCCGGGATGGATATTGGTGCAATATGTCAGGTGGAACAATGCCTCCGGCCCCGTATCTACATGCACACGCATAACGCCTGCCCCCTCCTTCAATTAGTTGGACGCGCTGTAGCTCCCCGATTCATCGCGGGAGTCCCTACCGACCGCCATTTACAAAACCTGTGCCAGGCTCGCGCTTGTTGCCAGGCGAAAGCGGGGCGACTGGCTGAGGAACTCCACCGGATTCTCGTAGACGATCTTATGGATCAGGCGCTCGGAGTGACCGCGACGGCGCATCTCCAGCACAAAATGCGGGATAGCCGTGGGCAGGCTGGGACCCCAATCGCAGGCGGAGGCCACGCAGACACGCTCACTACCGTAGATCTCAATCATATCCACTGCACGCGCCGCCGAAGTCTTCGTCTGTGGATAGAGCGTCAGCCCCGTCCAGAAGCCGTGCTTCAAGATTATGCCGATGGTATGCTCCTCCGCGTGATCCACCAGCACGCGCCCCGGCACGACGCGACGCTCCGCCAGCAGCGTGTTCACAATCACACTGGTCCCTTTATATTTATCTTCCAGGTGAGGAGTGTGGATATGAATAAGCTGATCGTACTGCAACGCCAGTTCAACATGGTCCGTGAACGTCGCTATCTCGTTATAGGTGACCCGATTCAGGCCGATCTCGCCGATGCCAAGCACATTGGCCCGCTCAAGAAACGACGGGATCAGCGCCAGCACCTCTCGCGCCATATCCCGATCTTCCCCCTCCTTCGGATTGAGGCACAGCCAGCAATAATGTTGAATGCCGTATTTAGCAGCCCGCGCCGGCTCAAAACTGGTCAAACGATTGAAATAGTCGGCAAAGGCTTCTGGCGAGAGACGATCATGCCCGGCCCAGAAGGCCGGTTCCGTCAGGGCAACGCAGCCCGTCAGCGCCATATGCTCGTAATCATCAGTGGTTCTGGAGCTCATATGAGCGTGAATATCAACATACTGCATTATCAGCCCTCGCTTCTTCGATGGTTAAATGCCCCAAACGCACTTTTATGATCTAGCTTCGCCAATGGTTCGGTTGTCGCATCGCTAAAGAGCATTTGCAGCGAGTAGACGCGATCAGATGCGGCCTCCGATAACATGCGCAACGCCAACTGCATCGCTACCATCCTGAAATCCTCCTCGGCATTGCGCTCAACCGAGCGATCCAGGCGGTCCAGAAAGGCGGCCACATCCAGCAACTTGGCCCGCGCCTCTATAAAATACTCGTCAACCAGTTGCCGCTGGCTCAGCAAGCAGGTATCCTCCCATTTATTCATCCTTTTTCTCCTACAAGCTGTAATCTGGTATCCAGCCGCCGGACGCGGTCAACCGGGTCCCTACAGACGCGGTGAATCTGGCCCCTACGGACGCGGTCAACCGGGTCCCTACAAGGTCGGCTGCAAGGAAGATTGATACATTTCGAGCAAGGCAATACTTTCTTTCATCGTTTCTTTGTATACATCGTTGACTTCAATGCACCTTCCGATGCCTTCCAGCAAGGGGAGCGTAAGCTGACCGCCCAGGTGCTCCCGAAACTCGTGCAACCCTGAAAAAATGCAGCGTGGATCATTCAGGTAATCAAGATATTGACTTAGCTCGGGAGTAAAAAGAGCGAAACCCAGCGTTGAGAGCAGTTCCAGGATACGCTGCCAATCCTGTTCGTAGAGCCAGCCTTCCAGGTAGGCATAGGTCGAGTCAAGGGCGATGCCTATTGCAACAGCCTCCCCATGCCGCAGGGTATAGCCGGAAAGTTGCTCCAGCTTATGCGCCGCCCAGTGACCAAAGTCCAGCGGCCTGGAAGAACCGGACTCGAATGGATCGCCGCCATGTACAATGTGCTCCAGGTGAAGTTGCGCGCAGCGATAAATTAACTGGCGCATTACCGTCATATCGCGCTGCATCAGCGGCTTTGCTTGCGCCTCAATGAAATCAAAGAACGCAGCATCCTTGAGCAGCGCCACCTTGATCGCTTCGGCTATACCACAGCGCCAGTCGCGCAGGGACAGGGTTTGCAAAAAATGGGCGTCGTTAAAGACGAGCGAAGGAGGCGCAAATGTCCCCAGAAAATTCTTCTTGCCAAAGGCATTGACGCTATTCTTGACCCCTATGCCTGCGTCATTCTGCGCCAGCACCGTCGTCGGCACACGAATCAATCGCACCCCCCGATGCGCCGTCGCCGCAGCATAGCCCACCATATCAAGCACTGCGCCACCGCCAATCGCCATTACATAAGAATGGCGACAAATTCCATGCAAATGGATAGCCTCCTGCACCATTGCCACGTTCGCCGGGTTGTTTTTGGCGTCCTCTCCGCCCTGAAAAATCAAGGGGGAGCATACCAGCCGCAGCGAGGTATAGTGAGCGCGGAAATAGACCTGAAGCGTATCCAGCAAATCGGGATGATGCCGCCACAGCCCTTGATCGACGACACACAGTATCTTTCTCGGTACAGCATCTATGCCGAGCACATCGCGCAAAAGAGTATTATCGCGTGCAAAAAGCTGCTCGGTAAAGTAGACAGAATAGCGATAAGTCACCTGCACAGTTTGATGAAGTGGCTGCATATCCTGGCCCCATATCTTCCAACATCTATAACATCCCTAAAAAATTATTCATAAGCCTGAACTGCTACTACTAACCATCGGCAAAGCATGGGATTTTCTGCAATGCCCCTGGGGATGTAAGCCCAAGCGATCCTGAAACTTAACAACTCTAGATATTTACTTGCTTCCATTGTCATCAGTACTGAGCTAATGTATAATTCAGATGTTATTACAACTTGAGATGAAACGCAGATAGAAGGTGCTAAGAAGCAACAAAGTCAGCAAGTCACAGAAAAGCTTTTCCTTTTGTTTCGACAACCGGGGGACGTTACCCGCCCCGAAGAAACATAGCAAACTTGTGGAGTAATAGCGTGCAGCAACAACGTACACAAACAAGTGTAGAGAACGTCCAGCACCTGATCGTCATCGGCAGCGGCAAGGGAGGGGTGGGGAAATCGACGGTGAGTGTCAATCTCGCTGTGGCTCTGGCTCAGCAGGGTGCGGCAGTAGGATTACTTGATGCCGATACCTATGGCCCCAGTGTCCCTCTCATGCTTGGTGTACGTAAACGCGGCGAGACCCACGGCTGGCGTGGCACCCTTCCACTCGCTCAAAGGCAGAAACTCGCTCCTGAGCAAATGTTACAGCCCTTGCTGCGTTATGGCGTCAAAGTTATGTCCGTGGGCTTTTTCATAGGGGAGGAGCAGGCAGTCGCCCCCATGCCAGACGTGCAGGGGATGTTGATTCGCCAGTTGCTCTACATGGTCAACTGGGGACCGCTCGACTACCTGCTCATCGATCTCCCGCCGGGGAACGGAGAGCCGCAGGCCACGCTGGTGCGCGAAATGGCGCTCAGCGGCGCGATCCTGGTCACGACCCCTCAGGATGTAGCGCGCATTGATACAGCCAAAGCCCTGGCGATGTTTCGTCAGGCCGGAGTACATGTGCTGGGCCTGGTCAATAATATGAGCGGCTTTAGCTGTCCCCACTGCGGCGAACTGATCGAAATCTTTCCTGTCGGCCAGGAGCGGCGCGACGCGCTGGATGAGCTGGCAGTGCTGAGCACCATTCCGCTCCACCCGCCAACCGCAGCAACAGGCGACAATGGTCGCCCCGCCACAGTGAGCCTGCCTACCTCGCCCGTTTCTCTGGCTTTTCATATGCTGGCCTCAAACGTTACCAGGGTCCTGGACGAAATTGAGCAAGCGCAAAGCGCAGAGCAGCAAGCGGCAACCGACGAAGAAGCACCTACCAGGAACAGTGATTCTGATGTAGAATCACTGACAAAGGACAGCGACTCTGACGAAGAAGCAAAGTAAGGAATATCGCGATTTGCACTGTCCATTAAACAAATAAAAGCTGCCTGGAGGTAAGATGTCTGTACCATCGTTTGAGTTGAGCCGGTTGCGCACCGCAGCCGAGGCGCGGATTGAAGCGACCGCGGATCTGGCCCGGCGCATTTGCGAAGTTCCCGCCCCCACAGGAAGCGAGCAAGCACGAGCTAATTTCGTGGCCTCCCTCTGGCGAGAGCGGAACTATACCCCGGAAATCGACGCTGTTGGCAATGTGTATATACGCAGGGGAAAGAAGAGCGAGCGCCCGGTCCTGATGCTCCTGGCCCATACAGATACGGTCTTCCCGGCCACAGTTTCTATTGCAGTGACTCGCGATGGCGATATTTTGCGCGGCCCGGGCATTGGCGATAATAGCCTGAGCATCGCTGCTATGATCAGCACTCTCGATATCCTCGACGAATTAAACATAGCGACGGCTGTCGATATCGTCGCCATCGCCAACGTGGGGGAAGAAGGATTGGGCAATCTGCGCGGTGCGCGGGCCGCCGTTGAACGCTACCGCAAACAGCTCGGGGCGGTGGTTGCGATTGACGGACGCCTCGGCAATATCACCCATATTGGGGTCGGCTCCAAACGCTGGCGGATTGCGGTGCGCGGCCCCGGCGGCCACTCCTTCGGCGCATTCGGCAAGCCGAGCGCCATTCACGGACTGGGCAAAATTATTGCGGCTATAGCGGATCTACAGGTGCCCCAAAACCCAAAAACAACCTTTAACGTTGGTCTAATCGAGGGTGGCACCAGCGTCAACACGATTGCTGCCGAAGCCAACGCCGTGCTTGATATGCGCTCAATCGATCCCGCTGCTCTTGATCAACTGGCAGCTCGGGTGAAGGACATCGTCGAGCAACGAGTCGGCGAGGGCCTGCAAACAGAGATTGAGGTGCTCGGCGAGCGACCCGCTGGCAGGCGAGGGCAGGCCGATCCGCTGGTACAACTGGCCGCCGACGTTCTTACCTCGCTTGGCATCGAACCGGCCTATAGCGCGTCCAGCACCGACGCGAATATTCCCATCAGCCTCAACATCCCGGCGGTATGCGTCGGCATTACACACATCGAATGCACGCACACGCTGGAAGAATTTCTCTTGATCCCTCCAATTGGTACGGGCCTGGCTCAACTGACGGCTTTGAGCTATCGCGCCTGCATATTGATTGATCAGAGGCAATTGTAATTCTGAAGGTAGTATAAACAACAACTCAGCCCGCCAGGAAACTTTTCCTGGCGGGCTGAACAATTTTTGTGGAAGCGACATCCGTTTAAGGCAGAGGACGGTTATCATCTTTATCTGGATAGCCCTGGGTCCCCTTGCGAGGGCTTTGATCAATGCTGTCCTCTTCCCGTACACGCCGGGCCATATTCTCACCCATTGGTTCAACGTCTACCTCTTCCCGCTTGACGGTATCGGTGTACTGCTTCTGCTCCTGCACGGTATGCTTGCCAATCTCAACTTCTCCGGTTACAACAGGCTGCTTGGTGATAGTCACCTGCTCCTCACTCACAGGAATACGAATAGTCTCATCCTGGCCGATGGGGGTCTCGGATACCTGCTCACCAGAAACAGGGTGACGCTCTATCACCACTTCTTCGCGATTCACAGGGACGTTAATCGTTTTCTGCTCGGTTACGACGTCCTTATGAATGCGCACCTCACCGCTCTGTACCTGTTGTTTCTCAACTCCAAGTTGTTCCTCACGTACCGGAATAGAGCGCGTCTCATTACTACCTAAAAACTCTCGCTTGCCAGCGTCTCCCTGATCATACCCTGCCGTTTGAGCAGAGGCGCCAGTCTGACGACCCTCTACATCGAAAGCTGCACCACCTCTTGAGCTGTACGTGTAGCCTCCGCTTGAACGCAGGATATTGGCAACCTCCCGGGTACGACCGTTTGCCCTCACAGCCAAAATAGGATGACCGGCTCTATGTTCATTGGCATAATACTCAGCCTCATTTGCTGGTATACCTATACTTCTCAGATCACCGGCAACATCACCTGTCCCCACAGCGTTCCCGGTGAACATACTTTTAAGTTCCTCAAAGAACCTGCCCGAAGCAGTCGTCCCCGAATAACTGATCTGATTGTTGCTAATTCCAGCACTATGTAGACTTTCTATCGCCTGTTCAGCCATCCCGCGGTCATTGAAAACTCCTACAAGAATCGATTGTGGCGGTGCCATGAGCTTCCTCCCTCTGAAAAGCTTCTACTCTATCGCCGTATTTTTGCACGACGGAATGATCGTAAACACGACAATAACCACTTTTCATCAAATCAACTTTTACACAATTCTCAGCCATCTTTACACGAATTATATTGAGGCAAAGTTACATCTATACAAATCAAAGTAATAGAAAAACGGTACACTATAAATCCTATAAACACTTATAACAACTTATACTACATGACCTCCCCATACTGATCGAAATGGTGCGGACTCCCTTATTCCAATCACTTGCTCCCAATCCACAACCGTTGACAATGCCGTATAATGAGATCGTGGCTGCCAGTAGCAGTCAGGCATAATTTTAATTTTAAAGCGGTCATTGTGTACGGAGCGCACACAATCTTTTGCCAGGCAGGAGAAGGGGCCGTTCTCGCAGCGCTGTTAGATGCTGCCCTTTTGATTAAAAGATGCTGAGTAGCCAGATTCATCAGGGACTTTCAAGTGACGAGGTTGCGACACGAAAGGCGGCAGGCAAAGGCACAATCATGCCGCCATCAACCGGACGTACCTATGCTCAGATCGTCCGTGAAGACGTTTTCACCTTGATCAATAACATTCTATTTGGATTATGCATCGCCCTTCTTCTCCTGGGGCAGATTTCAGAGGCGCTGGTCTCAGCAGGCACTGTGCTCTTCAATGTCATCATCAGCGTTATCCAGGAAGTGCGCGCCAAGCGTACCCTCGACCATATTACCCTCCTGACGCGTCCTAAAGCCACCGTCATGCGCGATGGCCGCGAGCATTCCATCGATCCGAGCGAGATCGTGCAGGACGACATCCTGGTACTTCATCCTGGCGACCAGATTGTGGCCGATGGACCAATAGTCGGCAACAGTTCTATTACAGTTGACGAGTCCCTGCTTACAGGCGAATCCGATCCCGTCACCAAACAATCAGGAGACATGCTCCACTCTGGCAGCTTCTGCATCACCGGCAGCGCCTACTATCAGGCTGAAAAACTGGGCATCGAGAGCATTAGCGGACAGCTTACGGCAAAAGCCCGCGCTTTTCGTCGGGCCTACACGCCCTTGCAGCGCGAAATTAACCTGATTATTCAGTCGCTACTGCTGGTAGCACTGTATATTGAAACCGTGCTTGTCCTGATCTCACTGGTCCAGCAAACTCCCATCGTGGACACGGTCAGGATGTCGGTCGTGGTCATCGGCATTGTCCCCATTGGCCTGTTTCTGGCTACCAGTGTCGCCTATGCCCTGGGAGCCTTGCATTTAGCGGGGCGGAGCGCCCTGGTGCAGCGCCTGAGCGCCATCGAGTCTCTAAGCAATGTGGATATCCTCTGCCTGGATAAAACCGGCACGTTGACGACCAATGCCCTGCAACTAGAGCGATTACTTCCTTTAGGGATTACAGAGGCGGAGTTGCGCCACCTGCTGGGACTCTACACCGCAAACTCTTCAAGCAAGAATGCCACCAGCGCAGCTATAGCGGCGGCATGTGACGTACAGCCATCATATCCTCTTCATATTCGCGAGGAAGTACCATTTTCCTCAGAACGCAAGTGGAGCGCGCTATCAATCGGTGATGCCGCATTACGAGGGGTGTACGTCCTGGGAGCTCCCGAGATACTCTATCCCTTCCTCCAGCCCGGTACCGATCTGAGTACATTTCTCCAGGAAGAAGCGGCGCGCGGCATGCGGGTGCTGCTTTTTGCCTTTCTTCCCGATCCGCTACCATTACGAACAGCGGAAGCTCAACCGGTCTTGCCGCACGATATGCGGCCACTGGGCATGATCAGTCTGCGCGATGAACTTCGCTCCCACGTCCGTGAAACCATCGCCCGCTTCACCACGGTGGGCATTCAAGTCAAGATTATCTCCGGCGATAACCCCCTCACGGTTGCAGCTCTGGCCCGGCAGGTAGGAATCGCCAATAGCGAGAAGATCGTATCACAGGAAGAACTCGCCAGGATGGACGATGCGCAGTTAGCACGCACCGCCGAGGAACAGACGATCTTTGGGCGCGTCATTCCACAAGAGAAAGAACGCCTTGTGCAGGCGTTGCGCCATCGTCATCACTATGTAGCAATGATCGGTGATGGGGTTAACGATGTGCTCTCCCTGAAACAGGCTGATCTAGCTATCGCGATGGAAAGCGGCAGCCAAGCGGCGCGCGGCGTCGCCGATATTGTTCTGCTTAAAAACTCGTTTGCCGCCTTGCCTTCCGCTTTTTCAGAAGGTCAGCGCATTCGCAACGGCATGTATAATGTCATCAAACTATTTCTGGCCCGCGTTACATACCTGGCATTATTATTGATTACGATCCCGATCTCCGGCGGCTTTCCCTTTGCCCCCAAGCAAAAGTCCATCCTTACCTTTGTAACGGCCAGCATCATCACAGTGGCCCTGGCAGCATGGGCGCGCCCCGGTCCCTCTCCGCAGGGTCGGTCAGGTCGCATTTTCCTGCGTTTCGTTCTACCAGCAGCTCTGACTCAAAGTCTGGTGGCCTTCGCCGTTTATCTGGTCGCATTCCATCTAGCACAGCAACAGCTACATGCCACCTTTGCCGACGCCTTACTAATCGCACAGAGCGCCCTGACCGCCTTCGCTGTCTTTAGCGGGCTGTTGCTCGTTCCCTTTATTGTACCGCCAACTCGCTTCTGGACCGGCGGCAGCCCTCTCAGTGGTGACTGGCGACCAACCTTGTTGGCGCTCGGGTTGTCGATTGTCTATCTGATTATGGTCACTATTCCAGTAATACGAACCTTCTTCAGCCTGACCGGCCTCGACCCGCTCAGCTATTTCCTCCTGGGATGCACCACGCTGATCTGGGGCCTGAGCCTGCGCTGGATATGGCGTTTTCATCTCCTTGAACGCTTTTTACAGCTTGACCGGCAACAACAGAATGATGAGAGCGACAACCAGAGGTAATGTCAGTACGTAGGAAAAATGAGGAATTGAAACTATTGTATCCCATCCTTACGTGTAACAAGAAAAAGCAAGGATTGATACAAGATGGGGCATGAGAACAGGAACATACCGTATATCCTCGTCATCGATGACGATCAGGCCATGCTGCTTGCGGCATCGCAGATGCTCGCCCTGCGCATGGCTGATACAAAGGTGGATATGTGCGATAATGCACAAGACGCGCTTGAACTGATCAACAAGCACGATTATGATGCTATTGTCAGCGATATTAAAATGCCGGGAATGGATGGCATCATGCTGCTCGCCAAAGTACAGGAGCGGCGTCCCGAGACGCCAACCATTCTCATCACGGGCCACGGTGAACATGATCTTGCGATTCAGGCGCTGCGTGGAGGAGCCTACGACTATATTTTAAAACCAATTGATCGCGATGCCTTTACGGCTGCGCTCCGCCGCGCCCTCCTGACCCGCCAGCTCCGCCGCCAAGTGCGCCAACAACAAATTATGCTGGCCCATCACGCCCGTTCCCTTGAACAACAGGTGCAGAAGCGCACAACAGAGCTGGAAGAGGCCAACGCCAGGAAAGATAAGTTGCTCAACATCGTTTCGCATGAACTGAAGCCGCCACTGGGCAATTTAAAAGAAATGGCTCAATTGCTGCTGCGACAACTTGAGCAGGAGGACGCGCTTGAGAGAGTGCGCCAGGGTCTGACGGACATGGAACGCTCGATTGAGCGCACAGAAGTGCTGGTAGAAGACCTGCTGGATACTTCACTCATCGATACCAATATGTTCCTTTTGCAGCGCAAACGCTATAATCTCGTTGCGCTCTGCCAGGACTGGCTCCATCAGTATATCGAGGGAGTCGGCTTTTCTCTTACCTTCAAGACCACAGAGCGCCCGGCGGAGGTCGAGGTGGATAGCAATCGTATTTTCCAGGTGTTGATCAACCTGCTATCCAGCGCCCGCAAGTATAGTCCCAGAGGTTCTCCCATCACGATAACCGTAGAAACGGCTGGCTTCGAGGCTATCCTTTCCGTACACAGCCGGGCAACCACCCTACCAGAGGAGGAACTTGCCAGTATTTGCCAACAATTCTCCCACACGCCAGAGACCCGCATTCTTAGCAGTTCACGCTCAGGACTGGAGGTAGGACTATATATTTCACAGCGCATTGTCGAGCGGCATGGCGGGCAAATCCTGGCAAAAAGTATGCAGGGAGAAGGGTGTACCTTCCGTATCATCCTCCCCCGCTCTCTTGATCCCACGATGGATGCCGACGATACCAGTTCTGTGCCATATACGCATGGGTCATGGACAATTATGCTCTAGAGCCTGGCTACTTTTATGGCTGATCAGGCTCGTTCGCTCTCTCATCCTGTATGCCTGCGGGCAGGCGAAAGTCGCCTGGCTGCCTGGGATAACGCTCCAATCCCGCTCCAGGCCCTAATGCTTCAGCGGAAGTTTTCAGACGCCTGGCTTTATGCTCTAACGCCCGGCAAATCAAATCGACGGCACTATCCAGGTCAAGCACATGCGTATTAATCATCAGATCGTATAAATGGGGATCTGCCGGATGGCAATGATGGATGGATTGCAGGTAGCGAATACGATCACGATCCTTTAACTGGATACGCGAGCGGGCCTCGGCTTGCCCCACCCCCTCGCGCCGCATCACGTAAGCGATGCGAAAGTCAAGCGGCGCGACAACCCGCACATGCAATACATCGAGTCGATCCTCCAGCAGCGCCTGCCCTCCACGCCCAACGATAACCACCTGCCCCGCCTCGACTGCGGCCAGAACGACCTTTTGCAGCGCCTCCGCATAAAGTTGCGCATCATGGCCCTGGATATGTGATACCATCGGCGGCGGCACAGCAACCAGGACGGCAGGCTCATAGAGCTGCATATTAGACAACAGGCGCGCAACCAGCCCATCTGCATACTCATCTCGCTCGGTGGCCTCCCTCTCGCTAATCCCCAGTTCATGCGCCACCCGCGCCACAATTTCGTGATCAATTAATTGCCAACCCAGACGAGCCGCAAGACGAGCTGCAATCTCTCCTCCCCCGCTCCCATACTCACGCGAGAGCGTAACGGCACGCATTTGCACAGTTGAGGTGTCTTCCTGGCTCATAATCACTCGCCCCTTCTCTGGCCGCACCAGCGTTCAATATACGCACAATATTCTGCCTTTCCACAACAGAGGTGCTTACCTCTTTCCTCTATTATTACGCATGACATACATAAAGGGGGACACGTCGTTTCTAAGCACAACTTATTCACTTGTAGTAGATCAACGTGCTCTGCTACAATAAAGCAACATGGATAAACGGAACACGCTAAACGAGAAGGATGGAAGCAACATGCCACAGCGCATACTTATTCTCTGCACCGGAAATTCCGCACGCTCTCAAATGGCCGAGGGATTGCTGCGAGAGCTTTCTCACGCAACGATTGACGTGCAAAGCGCCGGGACCGCACCGTCTCGGGTCAATCCTTTGGCAGTACAAGCAATGGCGGAGCGTGGCATCGATATCAGCCACCATCGATCAAAGCACCTTAATGAGTTTTTGAAAACGCCTTTTGATGTCGTCATCACCGTCTGCGATCAGGCAGCAGAAGCTTGTCCAGTCTTTCCTGGAAAGGCTGAACGTATCCACTGGAGCTTCTCCGATCCTGCTGCTGCTCAAGGAACCACCGAGGAACAACTCGCCGCCTTCCGTAAGACACGTAATGCACTTGAAGAGCACCTACGTGCATGGCTCGAAGAGAGAAAAGACTCTCTTTAAAAAGAGTATTGCAATAAGTAGCCAGAAATAATGCTAAAATTCCACACCGGCTATATGAGCTGAACTGGCTTCCCAGCGAAGCCGCCAGGATAACCTCTACCTAAAATTAGGAGTTTTGGGTCATATATCACTCTATTCCATGACATATCACTGTGTACCAACTATAATGAAAACGTCCCCAATTGATAAATACAGGTCCACAGATTGTTGTGGGTTACAAGTGAGTAGAGGGACTGGTAAACCAGTTGGATTTCTTTAGTAGAGGGAGCTATGTTGGACATCAGGAGAACAGTACAACCGCATGGTTTGTCTACCGGTAAACTCGGCGTCGTAGGGATTTTTGTAGTGCTGTTTCTGGCAATGCTGCTGGGCATGAGCGTACCTGCTGCGCAGGCGCATACGCTTGCTGGCGCATCGGTTCACAGCAATGTCCGTAGCAACATGTTGCAGAGTAACGTTCAGGCACAGAGTCGTGCGAGCAGTAACAAAGCCAGCACCATCACACAGCATGGCGCAGTCACCAATGGTAATGCAAGCGTGACAAGTATGATTTATGAGGTCTTTGGGCCATACGCACCTTCCGCAATGAATATTGCGCGCTGCGAATCGGGCTTCAATCCTTATGCCTACAATCCCCAGCCCGTGCTGGGAAGCCACGCGATGGGGGTCTTCCAGATCCTCTATCCCAGCACCTGGATGACGACGCCGCAAGCTGGAGCTTCGCCCTATAACGCGCGAGCAAATATTCAGGCCGCGCATGCAATCTTCGTGCGGGATGGGTACAGTTGGAGAGAGTGGCAGTGTCGAGCCTGATAGTCCCCCGCAAGGACGTGATAAAAGGCTGGACTTGTAGTCTGTCGTGAGTAGCGCGGCATTCGTAGCCACTTTAGTGTAGGAATTACAACGTAATTAGAATTACAGTGTAACCAAGCGAATAAGGGAAGAGCGCGGCAACCTTGTCAAGGCTGCCGCGCTCTTCCCTTATTCCTCCACTCTCTTACCTCAATGGCCTATTAGCGTTCATCAGGATCACACTGACAGGCCAATTGATAAACGCTCCTTTGCTAATTGGGCCTATTTACGAATTCTTAAAAACGATGCCAATTTCTGACCTAACCAATTGGTACCGGCAGCAGGCGCACCAATTGATTCAGCGGGAAAAGTCGATAAAAGAGAAGAGGAATAATGCATATTTTTTTGATTCTTCCGGTGTAACGTTTTTCGTTTGTTTTTCTTGTTTTGACGAGCAATTTTCCTCGGACTCGGCCTGGACATATATTTTCTCCTTCCGCAAGAAAACAAGCAATATCCCATTGATTTTCTTTGATGAAAACCAGAACTGCCCTTTTTCACTTATTATATGCTTTGTTGTTTACCCAAATGTAAAAATATAAATATCACGACAGAGTTTCAAAGATGGTAATTGACCTGGATCGCACCGATAGGCCCCATAAAGCAGCATTGACAACACTATCGTTCTTCAGTATACTCGACGTAGATAGTGATGTATGTTGATCAACTAAGTCAACAATCGTTCGTGAAGAAAGGGCTGCAAAACGTCCCATGAGATTACTACTCAGTTGCATTTCCACCCGGCACTCCGCTCTTAAAAAGCACTGGTCCACAACGGGCCAGCAGCTTCAGTGCCCTCTCACCGTACGGGGAAGCTATCAGAAGCCTGAGGAAGACCTGGGGGGCCTGCTTTGCTTGATTGACAATCTGGGGTGTACCCAGAAGACGATTGACCTCGCTATGGCGGCTGGTATGGTAGAGTCAGAACACGGCATGCTCATTACCGCGTTTGACCGCATTTATGAAGTGGACACCCGACTTGATACCATCCGGCCCGGCGTTATCACTTCGCCGCTTTTCAATGCTCTCCACTCCATTTCGCGCACCCGGCGCGGCTACCTTGTGGCGAGCACCGGCCTGGATCTCTTGCTGGAATTCGACCGTCATGGCGAGATTTTATGGAGCTGGTGGGCTACCGATCATGGTTTTGAGTTGACGCCAACCGGCCAACGACGAGAGTTAGACAAATCAGCCGACCATCGCACCATCAAATACGGCACGCTCAGTCAAACAACCCATGTCAATTCAGTTGCTGAGCTCCCCGATGGGCGTGTCCTGGCCTCCCTCTTCCACCAGGGGATGGTGATTGTGATTGACCGCGCAACGGGCGCCTGGCTGCCTGTGTTGGAGAACCTGGATCATCCCCACTCGATCCGCATCCTGGACGCAGAGCACTTCACCGTCGCGGACACCGTGCGCGGCAGAGCCCTGCTGGTCCAATTAGATCAGCAGAGCGAGCGCGGGCAGATCAAGGCGGAAGTAGATGGGGGAACGAGTTGGCTACAGGATTGCAGCTACAATCAGCGACTCGACACCTGGCTGCTGGTCGATGGCAAGAACTCGCGTGTTTCCCTGCGGCGCGGCCTGCTAGGGGAGAAGGCCATTGCTCGCTTCGACATCGATCCAGAATGGCGTCTCTACGAAGCCAATGTCGTATAATCATAAAAGGCCCCACTTTACGATAAAAACACCAAAAGAGGAGATAACAAACATGGCGCATATCGGGTTTACTATCTGGTTTACCGGCCTTTCCGGGGCGGGCAAAAGCACGCTCTCGGAGGCCATTGCGCGTCGGTTAAAACAACATGGATACAAAGTAGAGATCCTGGATGGTGATATCGTGCGCACCCATTTAAGCAAAGGGCTCGGCTTTAGCCGCGAGGATCGCGATACCAATATTAAGCGCATCGCCTTCGTGTGCAGCTTGCTGACCCGTAATGGCGTTGCCTGTATCTCTGCCGCCATTTCTCCTTACAGAGAAGCAAGAGAATGGGCGCGTAAAGAAATCGGGAACTTTGTTGAAGTCTATGTGAAGTGCCCCATCGAAGTCTGCCGCAAACGCGATGTCAAGGGCCTCTATAAACTGGTTGATGAGGGCAAAATTACGGGTTTCACTGGCGTTGACGACCCCTATGAGGAACCCGAAAATCCCGAGTTAGTCATCGAGACCGACAAAGAGACGCAGGATGAGAGCGTAGGACATATCCTTGCTCGCCTGGTTGAGCTCGGCTACCTTGAACCAGAAATTCTACACGATTTCGAAAAAGCTCATGATGCAACGAGTATCCTGGGATAACGCCACCACGCCGGACTTTTTATTTTAACCATCATAGAAAGAAAGAACATGGTAGAACGTTTGATTGCACCTCATGGGGGAACACTTGTTGTCAATCTGGCAGGCGAGCAAGAGCGGGCAGAGTTAACAGAGCGAGCCTCCAGCCTGCCACAGCTTACCGTTGGCTCTCGCCAGTTAGCCGATCTGGAAATGCTGGCAAACGGCGCCTACAGCCCCCTCAACGGCTTTATGACACAGGCCGACTACCTGAGCGTTGTCAAGACCATGCACCTGAGCAATGGCCTCCCCTGGTCGATCCCCATCACCCTGGCAACGACCACGGAGCAGGCCAGGACGCTTAAAGAGGGGGCGCAAATTGCCCTGGTCGATGACAAAGGCACAGTACAGGCGGTAATGACGCTGCAAGAAAAGTATGGCTATGATAAGCAGCTAGAGGCCAGCAACGTATACCGCACGCTCGAAGAGGCTCATCCGGGGGTACGGGTGCTGTACCAACAGGGCGAGGTGCTCCTGGGCGGCCCGGTGCGCGTACTTGCTTTGCAACAACAAATCTTTGCGCAATATCGCTATACTCCAGAGCAATCGCGCCAGCGTTTCGCGGAACGGGGCTGGAGACGGGTAGTTGGTTTTCAGACGCGCAACCCCGTCCACCGCGCTCACGAGTATATCCAGAAGTGCGCGCTGGAGACGGTCGATGGCCTGTATCTTCATCCTCTGGTCGGCGATACCAAGAGCGATGATATTCCTGCCGACGTGCGTATGCGCTGCTACGAAGTCCTCCTGGAACACTACTATCCGGTCGAGAGAGTGCTGCTCGGCGTCTTGCCAGCCGCCATGCGCTACGCAGGGCCGCGCGAAGCGATCTTTCACGCGCTGATGCGCAAAAACTACGGCTGCTCCCATTTTATCGTTGGTCGTGACCATGCTGGCGTTGGCAACTACTATGGTACATATGACGCGCACACGATCTTCTCCGAATTCGATCCCGTCAAACTGGGTATCACCCCTATGTTCTTTGACCATACCTTCTTCTGTCGCACCTGCGAGTCTATGGCTTCATCTAAAACTTGCCCCCATAAAGACGATCAGCACGTCACGTTAAGCGGAACAAAAGTGCGCCAGATGTTGCAATCAGGCATCATGCCGCCGCGCGAGTTCTCGCGACCCGAGGTGGCTCAAATACTGATTGGAGCGATGCGCCAGTAAGAATTCCTGATAGCTATAAATAACAAGAGGACCGGTATCTACCATACATCCCGGTCCCCTTGCCTTGCGCTTCGTTAGCCGCCTTTTGAACTAACAGATCTGGTAGAGCTCACTATTTCGCGAGCTTCCCCTGCGGACACTATCCCTGGCACCCATCTTTCATTGAGCGAGAATACTCTGTTTCTCCAGCGGAAAAGTTTCAGCAGCGATTCTCTATGGATCGCAGGTATGAGGAAGAACCAGGCCCAGACGCCCCGCAAATAGGCCCATTGGAAGAATGCCAATCGTGGGAACGGGATATAACTACGCCCGGCCCAGGTCGCGAAGCAGTAGAGGGTTAGCATACTGAACGTGAGCAACGACAACGCTAAGGGCACCCGAATAACGCCCAGTATCGGCTGTTCCTCCGTACTTATTGTAATGATAAGCGCGGCCAGTCCCAGGAAAGCAACCAGGTACCAGGACCAGAACCAGGGAGAACCGACCAGGCAGTAGAGCAGCCAGGCCAGCGCCATCCAGCGGATGAGCGACGGCAGTGAGCGCAACCTCCAGCGCACAGTGAGCGCACCGAGACATACTATCGCATAGACGATGATAAAAAGCACCATGCTTATCTGATGCGACACGATCTCCGTATGCGTGCCAACATCGGATGAGGTCACAAGAAACTGTTTGCCCTTCAAACTGACATCAAGATGCACCAGGGTATCATACAGGCTGTTGATGGCGCGCGTGACGCCAGGATTAATGCTCAGCACATGAAGCACTGCACCGCCCTGCCAGAAGGGAGCATAGAGAGCAATAAATGCACCAATGTACACCAGAGCAGAGAGGGCAATACTATGCCAGCGCCGTGGCTGCTGCGCCCATATATAGAGCAACAGACCGGGAAAGAGGAGCACAAACGTTATCTTAATGCAGGCTGCCAGCACAAGAAATGTCGCGGCCAGCAGATAATTGTACGTTCCCCCGCGCCTTCCTGGCAATAGCGACCAGATGGCAAGCAAGATGAAAAAAAGCACAACGCCATCATTATGCGCATTAGAACACGCCTCATAGAGCAAGAGCGGATTCCAGCCGAAAGCCAGCGTACCCATCAGCCGCCTGCGCCACGAGATCGCTTCATTATAGGCTTGCAAACGCCCGCTAATGGACCAGATCAGCCAGGTGGAACCAAGATGCGTCAATAGTCCAAACAGGCGCAGAGGCAAGACCATGCCTATAATGCTCTTCAGGCCCAGAGTTAGAGTTATCCACTGCAAAAATTCCGTGATAATTGCCCAGACGGGTCCGTAGGCCGAGGGCTGATGAACCCAGAAAATATAGGGATAGATGGGATCATCGGGGATAGCCGCAGGCACTGCCGTCAATGGATTCAGATGGTAAATCAATCCCAACCTGGCGTAACCAACATAGGAGAAAATGTCCTGGGATGTGACGATGGGGAGAAACACATAGACCACCCCTAACAGGAGCGTTGAGAGGAAAATGTAGCGCGCGGTAATATACTTTGGCAGTATACGCACGGCCAGTACATAAAATACACAGAGCATCACAAACGCGGCAAAGAGCAGGATGACTTCTTTGCGAGCAGCCCAGAATGTATCCATCGGCACCGGCAGATGATTATGAACTGGCGGAACCATAGCAATTTTAGGAAAAAGTCTGCGCGTCAGTCCCAGCAACCGGGCGCCAAGCAATGTTCCCGGAAAGACTTGAAAAAAAAGGAACCCCCGTAAGGGCATGATCACTCCAACCAGGATCACAGAGCATAACACCATAAATAGAGGCACAAAAGGGAAATATTTTAAAAGCCCGTTTGATCTGTCATATCCCATTCGTTCCTGATAGGTATTATGGCCGTTGAAGATTTTGTACCATCTCACGTCTAACATTCCTTATCTGCATAGAAAAATGTGCTTTTCTCGATCACATGGCAGCTATAATTCTTCGCCCGTTTAACAACGATATGAGATGTACCAGGAACCCCTTCAGCATTCATCGCACTCTATATCATCGATCATTATAACGCCTACTACACGCCATAGTCATTGCAGATGTTACAGGCAGCATAGATTGACAAACGAGAGCCTGGATGAGTGCATCTAAAGCTGAGATACCTCATCAGGTCAGGGCTTCCAGCTATAGCTTTTGCGTGATTATTGGAAAGCTTAAAAAAGTAACGATCCCATCATCTGGGCACGCACTATACTGATATGTGTCACATTGATCTTGATTTGAGGGACGTTTGGCACCTGAAAAGGTAACAAACACCCCTATTTGGCCTGTATAACCAGGCTACACTTGCCGCCGGCGCAAAACCGATTCTGCGCTGCTGCGCGCTGGCCTCAGCACCAGGAATGCCACGACCAGGCAACCCGCCGCCACGGCAGCTAGCAGAATGTAGCCCAGCGCATAACTGCCCATCGTCGTCTTGACAACGCCCATGACAATCGGCGGGAAAAACCCTCCCAGCCCCCCGGCAGCCCCAACCAGGCCGGTGACCGTCCCGGCCTCTTTGGCAAAATGCTGCGGCACCAGCTTGAAGACAGCTCCATTGCCCAGGCCCAGGAACGCCGCAAGCACCAGGAAACAGAAGGTTAAAAGAATTATGCCGGGCTGAAAGGCCAGAATGAGCGCCATCACCGGCGTGATGGCGAAGACTGCGTAGAGGACGTTCGCTCCCCCGATCCTATCAGCAAGCCAGCCTCCCACAGGTCGCGCCAGCGTCGCCAGAACCACAAATCCGGCGGCCCGATTGCCGGCATCCAGTTTATCCAGGCCAAAGTTATCAACCAGCAATTTAGGTAGATAGAGGCTAAAGGCGACAAAACCGCCAAAGGTTACAAAGTAGAACAGGCTGAACAGCCACGCCAGGCGCTCTCGTCTCAGCAGCGCCAGTTGCTGGCCTATAGTCTTCACAGGACCGGTTGGTCGGGACTCCTCTCCGGCTAGCAGATAAAAAGCAATCGCCATTACTAAGACAATAGCAGCAGAGATGAAAAATACCGACTGCCAGTTACCTGTGGTCCGAGCAATTTGCGGGGCAAAACGCGCGCTGATCGCGGTGCCGATATTGCCCATCCCAAAGATCCCCACCACCAGCCCTTGCCGCTCCGGCGTAAACCAGCGATTGACATACGGCACTCCAATAGCGAAGCTACTGCCAACCACTCCCAGGAAAAAGCCCCAGATAAGAAAGCCCGCCATATTTGCCGCTGTCGTCATCCCCAGCAAAGGAATAACCGAGAAGAGCAGCAACCCGGTCATCATCCTGCGCCCGCCAAAACGATCTGTCAATATGCCCATAGGGATGCGCGCCAGCGATCCCAGGATCACCGGAACCGCGATGATCACGCTAATCCAGAAATCATCGATCCGATACTGCTGCTGAAGCTGAGGAGCCAGCGACGATAGTAGTGACCAGGCGGCAAACGAGACGATAAAAGCCAGCGTCGCCATGCCCAGCGCAAGATATGCTTTCCGACTATTCATCATAAATATGCATCCTCCAATAAAAAAATCCTGTTGATAGCTTGGCCTCTCTGCCCCAACATGCATCTATCGAACTATGGGCAAGCTTCATGCCATATATTCCTTCACCCTTAGCATTACACGCGAAAAATGTTGCACCCGTGTCACAGCCAGGCACTTTCCCATCACATTGATGTCACAGATTTTATCAGGACCCCGAAAGCACTTTAAAACGTGTATATATCAGCCGGTACCATTCGTATCTAACATAGAGGAATCTTGCTGCAAATTGTAGGGCAACTCCCACGATCTCCCACGATGAATCGGGGAGCCACGGAGCCACGGAGCCACGGAGCTACCGGTTGCCCTCCAGCAGGCGAAAAGGAGAAGAAGAAGTGGCAAGCAATACGCAACAGCAGAGGAATTATCGTGTAGCGTCAGCCGCCTCTATCGCTATCCTGGTGGTAGCAGTGTTAATTATTTTAATTGTGATTGGCTCGCAGGAGCTGCGCAACTTCGATTCGGCGCTGATCGGCTATGCCGTGGCTACCGTCTTTGCAGCAGGCGCGCTGGCCTATCGGTACACCCTCTGGATTGCGCGCCCGCCAACCTGGCGCTACTTCCGAGCAGGCTGGGCCAACTTTCTTTCATGGCGCAACTTCCGGCGCTACACTTTTCTCATTCCTAAAGCCTGGTGGACCGACTTACTGGCACAGACCTTCATCCTGAAAAGGGGACGCCAGCGCTGGATTATGCATATGTCTATTTTCTGGGGCGTGATCCTTTCGCTCCTGATTACCATACCGCTGACTTTTGGCTGGCTGCGCTTCACGTTGATCCCACCAGACGGCTATCAGGCGTGGTTTTTTGGCTTTCCTATGTTCACCTTCCCTATCGCGGCAGGAACAGGTTTTGCTATCTACCATGCGCTGGATTTCACAGCGGCCCTGCTGATCATCGGCGTGGCAATCGCGCTCTGGCGACGCGTAACTAATGCCGGGCTGCTAGCCATCCAGCGCTTCGGCTTCGATCTGGTGCCGTTAATCTTGCTGGTCGCCATTGCAGTCACTGGCCTGGCCCTCACCGCCTCATCGATGTGGTGGGGAGGCAAATTTTACTGGTTCATCTCGCTTACCCACCAGGCAACGGTCGTTATCTGGCTGCTGGCGATTCCCTTCGGCAAATTCTTCCATATTATCCAGCGCCCGGCCAGCGTGGGCGTGACGCTGTATCAGGAGGTCAATCAGCACGTCGAACATTATGAGACGCCAGCCCAACAGGATGGCAGCGTAGAGCAGAAGCAGTGCAAGCGTTGCGGGGAGGAGTTCCCATCACAACAGTTCATTTATGATCTGAAAGGGGTTCTTAACGACTTGGAGCAGGATTATAGCCTGGGGGATAATCTGGGAGCGCTCCAGGATTACTGTCCGACATGCAAGCGTCTCCTGCGTGGTGAAGCATACTATCACCTTATGGGCAAACATTTCCTCTAACTTCTCAAGGAGCACACTCATGTCCATTAACAAGGACTTTTTTCAAAAGCGCGACTTCAACTACGATTTCCAATCCAGCGGCAGGCCCGAAGCAGGATGGCAGGAGGCTACGCGGATCGCCGAAACGCTGGTCCCGACCCATTGCAGCTTCTGCGGCGTGCAGTGCGGCATGTATTTAAAAGTGTATGAGGGCAAGGTAATTGGGGTCGAGCCGCGCAACTACCGCCATAATCGCGGCTCGCTCTGTCCCAAAGGCGTGGTGGCCTATCAGCAGGTGGGACATCCCGACCGCCTGACCTATCCGATGATCCGGCGTGGCGGCAAAGGCGGCAAGCTTGAGCGCGCCACCTGGGACGAGGCGCTTACCTATATCGTGAACCGCTGGCAGCAGATCCAGGCAGAGCACGGGAAGGATGCCGTTGCTATCTATAGCGGCTCCTCCATGACCAATGAGAAGTGCTATCTGATGGGAAAATTTGCCCGCGTCGCGCTGGGGACGCGCCACATCGACTACAACGGGCGTCTGTGCATGTCATCTTCGGCGGGCGCATACGCCAAAGCCTTCGGCCTGGACCGCGCGCCGCTGCCGATGACCGATATCCCACTCACTGATTGCATGCTGGTCGTTGGCGTCAACATCGCCGAATGCTTCCCCATCATGATGCAGTGGGTCTGGCGCGCTCGCGATAAGGGGGCCAGTCTGATTGTCGCAGACCCGCGCGAGACGCCCATTGCTCGTACCGCCGATCTCTGGCTGCCCGTTCGCCCCGGCACAGACGTGGCCCTGCTCAATGCCATCCTGCGCCAACTCATCGTTGACGGCATGATCGACGAAGATTACCTGCGCGCCCGCACGAACGGTTGGGAGCAGGCACGGGCTGAGGTGGAACCATTTACGCCCGAGTATGCGCAAAACATCTGTGGCGTCCCCGCTGAGCGCATCCTGGCTGCCGCTCGCCTCTATGGCCGGGCCAACCACTCACTGATTATGCACGGCAAAGGGATCGAGCACAGCAGCCACGGCGTCGATACCTGCCTCTCCTGTATCAACCTCGCCCTTGCTCGCGGCCAGGTCGGCAAACCGGGCAGCGGCACCATGATGATTACAGGACAGGGCAACGGTCAGGGCGGACGTGAAGTCGGGCAGAAAGCCAACCAGCTCCCCGGCTATCGCCACATCGACGTGCCCGCTGAACGCCAGTACATCGCCGCTGTCTGGGGCATCCCCGTCGATGAGCTGCCCTGGGAGGGCGCGGCTGCCACGGAGATGGTGCATCTAATGGCTGATGGCGAGATTAAAAGCTGCATGATCGCTTGCTCTAATCTGATGGTCTCATTGCCTGATAATCACGTTGTCCAGCAGGCGCTCAGCAGGCTTGATCCGCTTGTCGTGGTCGATTTCTTTCTCTCGGAAACCGCCGAGCTTGCCGATGTGGTCCTGCCCGGCAGCGTCTGGTGCGAGGATGAAGGCACGACGACAAATCTGGAGGGACGCGTTATCAAGATCAATCAGGCGGCAGAGCCACCCGGCGAGGCTCGCTGCGACTGGCAGATCCTCTGCGAACTCGCCAGGAGGCTGGGCAAAGGCAAGTTCTTCCCCTATCAATCGGCGCTCGATATCTGGGAAGAGCTACGGATAGCGTCAAAAGGCGGGGTCGCCGATTATTACGGCATTAGCTGGGAACGGATCGAGGAAGAAGAGGGAGTATTCTGGCCCTGTCCCGCGCCGGACCATCCCGGCACGCCGCGCTTGTTCACCGAGCGTTTTGCCTTCCCGGATGGCAAGGCCAGAATGTTCCCCGTGGCCTATCGACCGCCGGCGGAAGAGCCTGGCCCGGCATATCCATTCCGCCTGACCACGGGCCGCGTCGTCTACCACTACCTGACCGGCAATCAGACGCGGCGGCTAGGCTTCCTCAACTCGCAGGCGCCCGAGCCGTGGGTCGAGATCCATCCACAGGCTGCGCAACGTCTGGGCATCAAAGATCAAGAGATTGTGCGATTGCGCACCCCTCGCAGCTCGATGAAGATCAAAGCCCTGGTCGTGCCGACAGTGAGGCCGGATACGCTCTTTGTACCCTATCATTATGGACATGAGCACGCGGTCAATCAGCTTACCAATCCGGCAGTTGATCAGGTGGTGAAAATACCCGAGTACAAGGTCTGCGCCGCCACCGTCGAAAAGCTGGATCAGCCCGAGCCATCCATCACCGATGGCTATACCGTCAACTTTACGCCGGAAGACACGCCGAAAATGTTTCCCTATGCAGTGGGAGAAACAAAAGGCCCCGCGGAACGTAAGGCTAAAACATATTAGCCCTGGCATCGGACTGCGTAGGGGGTGGGCTCGCCCCTGCCCACCCCACGGATAGAGAGGAGAGGAAATCTTGGCAGTTAAAACCATGTTCGTTGACCCATCACGCTGCATCGGCTGTCGCGCGTGCGAGGCGGCCTGCCGCGAATGCGATTCGCACAAGGGCGAGAGTATGGTGATGGTCGATTTTATAGATCGCGGCAAAAGCGTTGCCACCCAACCTACTATCTGTATGCATTGCCAGGACCCCCTGGCTCCCTGCGCCCAGGTCTGTCCGGTGATGGCGATTCTGATAACGCCGGATGGCGTGGTGCAGATGGCCGAGCCGTCGCGCTGCATCGGCTGCCGCAACTGCGTTTACGCTTGCCCCTTTGGCGTACCTAAATTCGATGTCCAGGCTCGCTTGATGAAAAAATGCAACCTGTGCTATGACCGCGCCAGCCAGGATCTCAAGCCGTGGTGCGCCCAGGCTTGCCCTACCCAGGCGCTATGGTACGGCGATTACGAGGAGTTTATGAATCAACGCGAGGGACATCCCGTCAATCTAACTGCTTTCGGGAAACAATCTGTACGCACAAAAATCTACTGGGTGCTGCCACAACAAACGCAACAACTGGACGTGACGACGCTCCTGGAAGAGGCGCGAGCGGAAATAGGAGTAACCGATCAGCAGCAGGAGGCATGGGTGTTATGACGATCCGAGATAGAATGCTCCAGGCCAGCGCCGAACGAGCACAGAGACGCAAAGCCATTACTCGCTGGCAGGCCGAGTTTCCCTATCGCTGGGATGCAGATGATTTTGTATCCCGCCGCGAGCTGCTGCGCCTGGCTGTAGCGGCATCGGGCGCCCTTTTTGCCGCGACCGCCGCAATCGTGGGCCTGGACTATCTGAGACCAACGACGACCGTATCCAGGCAGGCCATTATCCCGGTCAGCGAGCTCCCTCCCGGTGGCGTCCACTATTTTCAGTATCCCACCGCGGAAGATCAGGCCGTATTGCTCCACCTGCCGAACGGACGCTTTGCCGCCTATAGTGGAAAATGCACCCACCTCTCATGCGCTGTCTACTACGATAAAAGTCGTGACAAGCTCCTCTGCCCCTGTCACGAAGGAGTTTTTGATCCGCAAACGGGCGTGCCGGTGGCCGGTCCTCCCCAGCGCGCATTGCCTAAAATCACGATTCGGCAGGATGGTACCATGCTTTATGCAGTAGAGGAGGCGCTATGATCGATGATCGTTCCGCCAGCAACGACGGCACGCTTCACGAGACAATCACCCGCGTCGAGCGTACGCCGCCCGCGGGCCAGGCCGCGATTGAGCTGACCGCCCTGGTAATTGGTCTTATCCTGATGGGCATCCAGCTCTGGCTGTTGACGGTCGCGCTTGACCTTTACCTGTCGGGGAGCACAACTGATAGCTGGCTACTCGCAGTCATCTCGGGCCTGGTTTTTCTCGGCGGCTTGCTAATGCTTCGCGTCGAGCGACACCACACCCGTCGTCGCTAATCAAGCGCAAGGAGGTTGGGCAACCGGCAAGGAATGGCGGAGCAACCGCTAGGGATAGGGTAGGGGCAAATCGCAAGCCACAAGGGGGAACTGGGCAGCCGCTAGGGGGACTGGGCAGCCGCTGGAGGGAACAGAGCAACCATAAAAAGCGGCAGGGCAACCTCCAAAGAGTGCCCCTACCTGAAACCAATCACGTAGCAGAAACGTGTTGCCTCTGCGAGAGGGCAACTGTGAAGGATTGCCCTGTAGAGAAAATAAGGGAGGTAACATATGCTCTGGTATTGTCGCTTTAAATGGCACCCGCATACGACCCGCGAACAGGTGGCGCGCCGCATCGTCCAGATGCACGACGCAGGCAGCAATCATCCCGAACGCATTAAGGGCTGGTACAATCTGGCGGGTGGCGGAGCCGGTTTCTTGATTATTGATACCGATAACCCTCAAGAGCTGACGGCCTTTCTCCAACCTTACATGGATCTGATGGATTTCGATGTCCACGCCATTTACGCTCTTGACTACGCCAAACAGATCGAGGAGCTACGAAGGGTTGTTCCGGCAGGCGTCCGGTAGTATGCAATAGGATAAACACAGAAAACAGCTTAGATGCTGAGCATAACATCTATTCACAGGTGTGGCCTTATATATAGGCCACACCTTTTATGTATCTTTTTTGGGGAAGTTCAAGAACGGCAATATATTGTATTCAAAGTAATATTGTTGTATACTGAATGCAACAATTTTTTGTATGGACAAAGTTATAATTCGTTAAAAAAATTACCAGCACAAGTGATGGGAGGTATACATGCGTTGGCGGTCCAACATGCTATTAGCGGCTATTTTTGCATTCCTGCTTTTAAGCTTGAGCTCGCTCTTCTCTGGAAAAGCTGTAGTATCTGCCACCGGATCTTCCGCCGCCTCCTCCTTGATCGTAAGGCTAACGCCAACCATCGTGCCACGAGCAACGCCAACCCCTGCTCTTACGGGGACCCCAACAACGCTATTTGATCCAGCCATTATCGGTTTGTTAGGGGGTGTGTTGGTAGCCATCATCTCAGGTATCGCAGGCTTCTTGATTGCCTACTATCAGGCGCAACGCCAGCAGGCACAGCAAGAAAAACAGCAGCAAGAACAACTTGAAGTAATCGAGAAATTAAAGAGCTATGTGCACGACTTACTTGACCAATATCAACAGGCGCAAATTGAGCTGGAAAGAGAGAAGAAATTACGACGGGCGGTGACAGAAACAAGAACCGAAACCGCGATATTAGAACAACTTCGTCGTAATGCACTCGATCAGCCTGACATCGATAAAAAAGCAGAGATCTATCGGCAACTCATCCAACACGATCCGCGCCTCTCCCAACTGCAAATATTAGATATGCCCCGGCCTCTGGATATCATCCATTTTCACATTCCGATGCGTCTGCTCCAAAGAAGTTATAAACCCGATGCCACGCAATTTGAACCTCTACGCGATTCGTACGCGCTCATCCGTAGAGAAATAACATTTCTTGAGCAGCGTGCCAGAAGCGCGATTGCCCCGGCTAACGCAGTTCGTTTCCACAAACGTTGTGTTTTTGTTGGCGACCCGGGAGCTGGAAAAACCACCTTGCTCAAATATCTAGCGCTGAAATCTGCTCTCGGGAAGCTCGCTGGCTTGCCGGATCTTCCTATTTTTATCGAACTTAACGTCTTTGCCAAGTCGGGATATCAGGATTTGCTTGACTTTGCAGCAGTTCAATGGGATACCTACTACGGTTTTAGCACAAATGTCGCACGCGGCTATATGGAGGAAATGCTACAGAAAGGCCAGGCTCTCCTGCTTCTGGATGCGCTCGACGAAGCCGTTATTGGCAACACCGATGAAGAGGCGGAAGCTTCGTATTATCGCGTTGCCGAGAGAATCAAGCAGGTCGCAACTCGCTATCAGCAATCGCCCATCGTTGTGACGGCTCGTAAGCTCGGCTACCGCCAACGCGAATCGCTGACCGGTTTCACGGAATTTGAACTACAGGCATTTCGCCCAGAAGATATCAAACAATTTATTAGCCGGTGGTTCAACTACTTCAGCGATGCCGAAAGACAGGCCAACGCTTCAGATCTGATCGCCAAATTAGAGCGCATCCCTCATCTGCAAACACTGGCAACTAATCCTCTGCTGCTCTCGTTGATTGTACGTGTATACGAATCGCGATTCGCACTGCCTGAACGTCGCGCTGAATTATATAAAGAGTGCGTCGATTTGCTGATCAGCAAATGGGACGTTCAACGCAATATCAAGCGCTATCATGATCTTGAACAAAAGCACCTGCGACAGCTCCTTGAGCAAGTGGCCTGGGATTTTCATCAAAAAGGGCTACGCTACTTTCTTGAAAAAGAACTGCTGGAGAAGATCGCAGAATTCTTGCCAACCGTTCAACTATCGGCGGAACGCAATGGCGGCGTACTTGCGTCGATTATGAGCGAATACGGCTTATTAAAAGAGCAGGCGCCAGGCTTTTACAGCTTCTTCCACTTAACGTTCCAGGAGTACTTCGTTGCCGAGTATCTCGTCGCTCAACATTTGCCCGACAACGAGGATCTCAAAGAACTCCTCCGGCATCGTGGCGACCCCTGGTGGGAAGAGGTGTGTTTCCTCTATGCCGGGCAGATGTCTGATGCCAGCAAGCTCCTAGATGTCCTGTTGGGACAAGACAAGACTATCTACTTACGAGAAGATATCTTCCACACCAATCTCATCCTGGCAGGAGGATGCTTAGTGGCGCACCCCAGGATTGAGAAAATTTCCCTGTGGGAAAAGGTCATCTCCCAACTGGAACAGGCTTTACAACAAACTCCCTACGCGCTTACACAATACCGCATCGTCCAGACATTGGTAGCCATTGGCGAAGATAAAGTCATCGAGCGACTGCTTGACATGCTCTCCAACGAGCGCCTTAACCGAGAGCTGCGTATCAATATAGCTCAAGCATTGAGCACACAAAGAAAACCCAATGTTATCCGCAGGCTAAAACAGCTTTTCAATAATGCTCAAACCGATTCCCATATCCGCGGCAGCGCCATTCAAGCCCTGGGCATCCTGGGAGAACATTCGATGACCGACCTCCTGCTCGAAATGCTCCGGGACGGACATCTGGACTGGCATGTACGCGAAGGGATTGTTCAAAGCCTGGGCATCCTTGGCGGAGACGCAATTTCCCGCAGACTGTTGGACCTGCTGCAAAACGGGCAGCTTGAATTCTATATCAGAAGTCGCATCGCTCAAACATTGGGGCTGCTGGGTGACCGTTCCGTAAGCGGTAGCCTGCTACGCCTGCTCTCCGACAACCTGGAGAACGCCAGATTTTCAACCGAAGAGAATAGCGTCCTTATCAATATAGCTCAGGCGTTAGGAGATCTGGGCGATCCTTCCGTCATCCCTGATCTACTAGACTTGCTACAACAACTCCCTGCTAATACCACCGTGCAGAAGCATATAGCGCGGACACTAGGCATCCTGGGCGCACATGACCCCTCGGTTGCCCTCAAGTTACAGGCTCTTCTCGACAATCAGCAGATCGATATCTCAACCCGTAGCAGCATTGTTTATGCTCTGGCGCTTCTGGGAGTACATACCGCAGATGTGCCTGAGCTACTCAGCCTGCTTAGACAGTCTATTTTCGATAAAGATATAGCCAGTACCATTATTCAAACGCTAGAACAACTGCACGACCGAGCTGTGCTTCCTGGCTTGCTGGAACTGCTGCAAACAACACATCTGGATGCGTACGTGCAAAGCTGTATCGTGCAAACACTGGGTACATTCGGTGAACGCGACACGCTTCCCGACCTGCTCAGTTTGCTCTCTAGCCCACAAACAGATAAGCTTGTGCGCAGTAAAATAGCGCAATCGCTGCAACATTTCGCGCATACCATCACTTTAGAGGAAATAGAGAGCCTTGTCGAACAACTAGAGACATCGGATGTTGCCAGCGATATTCATCACTCACTCTGGATCATGAGCCGCCGCAGAGGTATCAGGATCTTTGTGATGGATTCAGCAAAAGGGAGGCAAGTGAGAATCGTGAAATGGCCGACGGACTTAATCAAAAAAGCAACTGCATAATCAGCACAACTTGTATGGCAGATTAGCTAAGAACTGCGCCCATACACCTTGCCTCCCACATTGCGCCTGTGCTATGATATGCATATATTGAATAACGTCATGTCTTCGGGGCAAGGTGAGGAAAAGCTGGTCGCTCAACAGGCCGCGTTTCCAATTCCTGATCGGCGGTATAGCCCGCGAGCCATGCTCAATTAGTTGAGTTGGCAGGATCTGGAGAAGTTCCAGAGCCGACGGTACAGTCCGGATGGGAGAAGACAAGAGCATAGGATCGGCTGCACGCAGCAAAATCTGCGTGCATAGCGCGTATTACATGACGCATCGCTTATCCTATGGCTGTAATGAAGAAGAAGTGCCACAGCGGTACAGGGCATCTCCTCCTTCTTGTTACCCCTTGTACTCCCTCAATCCGCCCCGAAAGCATGCAGCCAACCATTTAACAGAGGGCAAATGAACGCCCCTACTGATGGAGCAACTATGCATGTAGCTGAAGAGGCGATACGTTTAGCCATCGCCTGTGCTCGCAGCGTCGAAGGACGTACAAGCCCGCGCCCCCCCGTCGGAGCCGTTGTCGTGCGCGACGGCAGCATTATCGCGCAAGGAGCAACGGCCCCTCCCTACGGCCCGCATGCCGAGGTCGTCGCCCTCACCGCGGCGGGAGCGGCAGCGGACGGTGCGGACCTGTATGTCACGCTCGAACCCTGCTGCATCTTCGTCCACACGCCTCCCTGCACCGATGCCATCATCGCCGCAGGTATCCGCCGCGTCATTATCGGCACGTTGGACCCCAACCCGCGGGTTCAATTACAAGGCATTGAGCGGCTCCGTTCGGCTGGGATCGAGGTGATGGTGCTGGAAGACGAGCAGTTCGCGCCCGCATGCGCGCAAATTGTGCGCCCTTTTGAGCAATACATCTTCCACGGACGACCTTATGTGACGGCAAAATGGGCCATGACGCTTGATGGCAAGCTGGCAACACGTTTGGGCGATTCTCACTGGATCAGCGGACCCGAAGCGCGCCTGTGGGTGCATGATCTGCGCGACCGCGTGGACGCCATCCTGGTCGGTGCAAATACCGCTCGCATCGACAATCCGCAGCTCACTGTTCGCATTCCGCCTGACAAAAGAATCTGGCAGCGCACCGAACGCGAGCATGCTCCCCTGCGCGTAGTGCTTAGCACGCAGGGAGCCCTTCCCGATACGCTCTCACTGCTCCAGCCAGAGCTTGCCGCAAGGACCTGCGTTCTCGTCAGCGCAGCCAGCTCCATTGAATCGCACCAGCAGCTCGCGGATCGCGGCATCGAGGTTATTCCCGTCGTGGCAAACGAGAAGGGGCAGATCGATTTTCCGGCAACCTTACAGGCTCTGGCTCATAAAGGCATCATGCATGTGCTGGTCGAAGGCGGAGCAAGCGTGCTGGGCAGCGCATTCGATCAACACTGCATCGATCATGTGGCAGCCTTTATCGCGCCCAAACTGTTGGGAGGCCGTAATGCTCCCTCCCCCATTGCCGGCGAGGGGCTGGCAACGATGCTACAGGCGCAATGCCTGAATAATATCCAGACTCACATATTTGGTGAAGATATTCTGGTTGAGGGCGACGTTCCTCACGTTTCGTAGGGACCCGATTTATCGCGTCCTGCGCGATTTATCGCCTTACTGGCGGAATTTCAAAGTATGACTAAAAAACTGGTAAAGGGCAAAAGAAAGATGAAGAAGACCGTTCCTGTCGCCGGACGCGCTCTGACCGTTGCCGAAGCTGTTGACGAGGTACGGGCCGGACGGATGGTGTTGATTTGTGATGACTATGGCCGCGAGAATGAGGCCGATCTCTGCCTGGCTGCGCAATTTGTCACTCCCGAATCGCTTAACTTTATGGTGCATCATGCCTGCGGCCTGCTCTGCGTCGCGCTATCGGGTGAACGACTTGACAGGCTGCGCATCCCGCTCGCGGAAACGGGTGGCACGCCCTTGCAAGGAACAGCCTTCACGGCATCGGTGGACGCGCTCCACGGCACAACCACCGGCATCTCCGTTCAGGACCGCGCCGTGACCATTCGCGCTCTGGTCAATCCAACAACGCCGCCGGAAGACCTGGTGCGGCCCGGCCACGTCTTCCCTTTGCGCGCCAGAGCTGGTGGCACATTGGAACGCCGTGGGCATACTGAAGCTTCGGTCGATCTGATGCGCATCGCAGGACTGGAGCCGGGCGCGGTAATCTGCGAAGTGCTAGACAGCAACGGAGAAGCAGCTCGGGGCCAGGTCTTGCTTGATCTGGCACAACAATGGGGGCTCGGCATCATTACGGTCGATGCTATCGCGCGCTACCGCAAAAGTCACGCCGTGAGCTTTATCAGTGAGACGCAACTCCCCACGCCGGAAGCCACATTCCGCCTGCGCCACTATCGCGGCCTTGAGAAGGGCGAGGATTATCTCGTGCTCCTGCTGGGCGATCTTGACGAGCAAGAGCCGCCCCTTTTACGCCTCCATTCGGCCTGCACCACCGGAGACATCTTCGGCTCGCAACGCTGCGACTGCCAGGCCCAGATGCACACTTCCCTACGCGCCATCGCGCAAGAAGGACGCGGCCTCCTCATCTACCTGCCGCAGGAAGGACGTGGCATCGGGCTTGCAGGCAAGCTCCAGGCGTATCTGCTGCAAGAGCAGGGATGCGATACCATCGAAGCCAATCAATTGCTCGGCTATCCCGTTGACGCCCGTACCTATACCCACGCCATCGAGGTATTGCGCGATCTCAACATCACCGCCGTTCGCCTCATGACCAACAGCCCTGAGAAAATTCGGGCGCTCAAGGAGGCAGGCATTGCGGTGGAGCGCGTGCCGCTCGAAATATCGCCCACGAAGAGCAATGTGCGCTACCTGCAAACGAAGCAGCAGAGGCTTGGACATCTGCTCACTTCGCTGGCATCTACCAACAACCTGGTATCATCATAGAAGTTAGAGGAGCACACCAGCATGGCTCAAGCAGACATACCCCCACCCTCTCCGCCGCTGGATGGGAGCGGACTCGCGATTGGCATCGTCGTTGCCCGCTATAACTGGCATATCACGGGCGCGATGTTTCATTGCGCTCAGGAAGAGCTAAAGCGTCTGGGAGTCGCGACAGAGGATATGCGCATCGTTTATACGCCCGGTGCCTTTGAACTGGCGACGGTTGCTCAGGCCATGTTGCTGAATGGTCGCTACGACGCCCTGATTTGCTTTGGCTGCGTGATGCGCGGAGAGACGCGCCACGATATTGTCGTCGGCGATGCAGCGGCGCAGGGTATCCAGCGGGTCGCGCTTGAGCTGCATACCCCCATTATTTTCGGCGTGATGACCGTCGAGAACCTGCACCAAGCTCAGGCACGCATTACACGCGGCAAAGAATGCGCTCAAGCAGCCGTAGAGATGGCGCGCACAATTAGAACGATTAAGAACGCCAGATAAGCAAAGGAGTCCAAGATGTTCACTGGAATAGTCGAAGAGGTAGGAACCCTCCAGCAGATCGAGCCAACAGGGCTGGTGATCAAGGCGCGATCCGTGCTGCAAGATGCGGCAATCAAGGATAGCATCGCGGTCGATGGCATCTGCCTGACCATCACGGAGCGGGGGGAAGATTGGTTTCGCGTTGATACCATGCCCGAGACGCAGCGACGCACCCGCCTCGCGAGCTTACAACCGGGCGACAAAGTCAATCTGGAGCGGTCGCTGGCAGCCAATGGTCGCGTCGGCGGCCACATGGTGCAGGGACACGTTGAAGCATCCGCCGCCGTTCTCAGTCTGCAAGAAGACGGCATTGGCCTGAATGTCGAAATCGAGCTGCCGGAAGCTCTCCGCCCCTTCGTGATTGCAAAGGGCTTTATCGCTGTCAACGGCGTAAGCCTCACCGTTGTCGAGAGCCTGTCTGACCGCTTCTCTATCGCGCTGATCCCTTACACGCGCGAACATACCAATCTGGGACAGTTGCAGGTTGGCGCCCTGCTCAATCTTGAGACCGATATTATCGGTAGATATGTCATGCAGTTTTTCCGCCAGTATCAACAGTCAGAGCTTTCCAATGCTCAAAAATGAGATGAAAAGCGGTTCTTTAGCATGGCAAAGCTGATCCCTTGTCAAGAGAGCAAATGTGCTGTATGCTGAGGTAAAATGGCCCAAAGAAGAGCCAACAGCTACTGCAGGGAGGAAATATTCTATGACTGCAAGCATCGATCAGCCTGCGCGCGTGCAGCACACCACCGGACGTCCGCTCTGGCTCTCCATCCTCGCCGGCTTCTCGCTCTTGCTCGGCATTATTACCGCTATTCCTCAGTTTTATTACGTGCTTTTCGGGTTGCATCTCGTCACCATCGGACCCAACAGCAATCTGCTCGGTCAGGTCTGGTACAGCTATATTTTGCATGGAGACAACCGCTATTTGAAAGTGGACCCCGGCGTGTTTGCAGGCGCAATCGAGGATGCATTTTTACTTGGCCCGCTCTACTTTGCAACCGGCATAGGGCTATGGCTGAGACGATCCTGGGTCATTCCTGTAGGACTCATGACGGGGGCGATGATCTTCTATGCAATCGTTGGCTTCTTTCTGGGCGACATCTTCGCCAATCTGCCCAGCGTCACCAACGACGTTTCCTACTGGGCTTCGAATCTGCCCTACCTGCTCTATCCGCTCTGGCTGATCCCGGTGCTGCTCTTCCGGCGCAAGCTTTTCGCCGGAAAGGAATAACATATGGTAGCAGAACAATCAGCACTGAGCTTCAGCGGCGGTAAAGATTCGATCCTCGCGCTCGACCGGCTCACGCGAGCGGGAAAGCAGATCAACTATCTGATCACGATGTACGACGCAGCCACGGAGCGCGTACGCTTTCATGGCGTCCCCATTACGCATATCCAGGCTCAGGCCGATGCACTCGGCATCCCGCTGCTGCGCTATCCAACAACGCCAGAAAATTTTGAAAGCGTTTTTCTCCAGTCCCTTCAGGATCTACGCCAGCTCAATGTGACGGGGATCGCCTTTGGCAATATCCATCTCGCCGATGTGCGGACATGGTATGAAGAACGCACAACCGAGGCAAGGCTGACCCATCTGGAACCGTTATGGAACGAAGATCCGGCAAAGCTGGTGCGAGAATGCATAGCCCGCGGCTACCGCGCCACGCTCACCTGCATAGAGGTCGCACGCGCGAAAGCTGCATGGCTCGGAGCAACGCTTACCGAGCAGCTGGTTGACGAGTTTGAGCAAGGCGGGATCGATCCATGCGGCGAGCGCGGCGAATATCACACCTTCGTTAGCGCGGGTCCGCTTTTCGCTCACCCGCTCCCCGTTCGCCTGGGCAACAAGAAAACTATGACCGGGTTTCAGCTTGTGGATATTCTTTTGTAGGCTCGCCCTGCTCGACCCGCTCATGCGAGGCTGCTGCAATCGCTCCTCGTTCGGCTGGCTCCTGTAAAACTGCTGTAGGCTCGCTTTGTTCGACCGGCTCCTGTGGAGGTGCTACAGACGTGGCCTGCTCGACTGGCCCTTGTGGAGCTGCTGAACGAGCAGCGAGGGGCATGCGAGACCAGGGTTGTGGCGGCACAGGCTGGCGGGGCGTGGCCTGATCAAGCGGTACAATGTAACGGTAATGATGGCCGCCTTTCGCCAGCACTTCTTTGCCGACAAACACGGGCACGGGATCTTTGCCCCACGGCGCAAAGCGTCCAGGCTCAGTCAAAAGCCGCTTCATGCGCCGTTCCGCCGATGGATGGGTCGGTCCTGACATCTTCATCGTCGTGCCGTTCAACGCCACCAGCGTCGTTAAGCCAAAAGCCATTGCCATCGGATCGCCCGCCAGCTCAACGCTGAAGCGGTCGCAGGCGAACTCTGCCCGGTGATGCGTGTCCATGCTGAACAGGTAAAGAAACGCGAAAGTCAGCAGCATGTACCACGCTCCCGTCAGTGAGCTCTGCGCCTGCTGCTGAATGACAAAGGGGGCATCTTGCTGAAAGAGCCAGAAAGCGAGCGGGCGCAGATCATAAAGCACAAACCAGCTCGCAAACAGCAAAGCCTGACCGAGGGATAAGGCGGAGTACAGCAGCAGGTGATGTTTACGGATATGCCCCAACTCGTGCGCAATAATCGCATCAATCTGGCGCCAATCAGCTTTACGTAATAGCGCCGAACCCAGCAAGAGCGTTTTGCGACCAAGCCCTGTCGCCGCAGCCGTCGCAACATCCTCTTCTCCCAGGTAGAGCACCAGGGTTTCATCGACGCGCACCCCGGCCAGTGCCGCCCACTGTTGGATGCGTGGCTCCAGATCGGCCCATTCAGTCTGCGCTATCGGCACGCTCCGTAAGGCCCAGCGATGCAGCAGCGAACTGCTAAATCCCCGGATCGTCGCCCAGACAACGATAGCCAGCAGCAATACCGGTCGCCACGCCAGCGCGTTCAACATGTAGAGCAGCCCCAGCGCGCTAAAGAAGAGCAGCGGAGGCGTGGCGGTGAGTACCCACGCTTTCACCATATGAATCAGGTGCGGAGTAATGGGCTTCTTCTTCCCCAGCAACCGCGCCTCTGCCAGGTTAACCAGGTATACTCTATCCGCAAGCTTATATAACAGGCCCGCCAGATAGGGAATCCATGCCAGCAGCAGCATATGCAGCCCGAACGCAATAGAGTCCAGCCCTCCCGGCTGCACCACCACAACCATCATCAACGCAACAGCGGTCCCGATCATAAACCCGAGCGCCAGCGAGCTACAATAGACGCCTCCGCGCCGATACGTCTTAAACGCCTGATTGCGATCTTTCCTTCGCAGGATATATACATAAAATAGTAAGAGCAAAAAGCGAAAAAGGAGGATCAGCGGCAATATCGCAAAAACTATGCCAAAATAAACAAACCAGAACGTCATAGACATAAAACCTTTCCCTTGTGCCTTAAAATGATCGGACCAACATATTTTTTTTTAGAGACATAGAATGACGTTTGTCGATATTATACTCATCTACAGTGGGTTTAGCAAACGTTGCAAAACACTATCAGCAATCCAGCAATATTCCCATTGACACAACCACATCCCTAAATGTATAATAGTTAGGCAACCTAATAAATTAGGTACCTAACTATTTGTGGTCTATCTTATCACTGAGGGAGGCAGATGGAGCATCTTATCACTAACCCAACCGCGCGGAAGCTTTTCAATGCTTTTATGCAATTCGGTAGGGCGGGATGGCATCAACATCAACAGACGGTGGCGGGTTGTAAACCGAGCGAGGTCAGGGTGCTGTTCTGCGTCAAAAAAGGCCGGAGCCCGGATATCCCCGAAATGAAGGTGTCCGAGATTAGCAAGCTGCTCCACGTCACCTCTCCAACTATTACCCAGTTGATTAAGGGATTGGAGACAGACGGGCTCATTGAACGCAATATCGATCCTCACGACCGCCGCGCCGTTGGCATTAAGCTGACTGAAAAAGGCGAGATGGTCACTCAGCAGGCGGCAGAGGTCTTCGCCACCTCCCTCAACGGCCTGATTGAGTATCTTGGCGAGGAACAAAGCAATCAGCTCGCCGAACTTCTATTACAGGTCACTCGCTATTATGACGAGCAGGCAGCCAGTAGGGGCAATCCCTCGCGGTCGCCCTCTACATCTGATGAGCAAGCAGCCAGCCGGGGCAACCTCTCGCGGTCGCCCTCACCCTGGAGCGGAGACGAGAATCTATGATAAAACTATTGCGCTTTTTAAAGCCGTACAAGATTCCTCTGATTTTTGTTTTTGTGCTTGTTTTTTTACAGGCTCTTTCCGACCTCTATCTCCCCACACTGATGGCGGATATTGTGGATACCGGAATTGTGAAGGGCGATACTCCCTATATTCTGCGCGTGGGCGGCTTTATGTTGCTGGTCGCGATTGGCGGCGCTTCCTGCTCCATCATCGCCAGCTTCTTCTCTTCCCGCATCTCGGTCGGCTTCGGCAGGATCATTCGCAGCAAGCTCTTCACCCACGTCGAAAATTTTTCGCTGCACGAATTTGATAAGGTCGGCACGGCCTCGCTGATTACGCGCACGACCAACGACACGACGCAGGTTCAGCAGGTGCTGGTGATTATGTTGAGGATGATGATCTACGCGCCATTGATGTGCGTTGGCGGCATCATTATGGCGGTTTCGCAGGATGCGACCCTCTCCTGGGTGCTGGTCGCCGTCATTCCGATCCTGCTGCTGTCAATCTTGCTGATCATGAGCAAAGCTATACCGCTTTTTCAGATTGTGCAGATCAAGCTGGACCAATTAAACCTGATCCTCGATGAAGCTCTTACCGGCGTACGCGTTATCCGCGCGTTTGACCGCACCGAGCATGAGAAAAGACGCTTTGACGAGGCCAATCTCAATTTGACCGATGTCTCGATCCAGGTCAACCGCATCGTGGCAATTATGATGCCGATGATGATGCTGGTGCTGAACGTCTCATCTGTCGCTATCCTCTGGTTCGGCAGTATTCGCATCGATAACGGCGATATGCAGGTTGGATCGCTCATCGCGTTCCTCCAGTACGCCATGCAGATTCTCTTCTCATTCCTGATGCTTTCGATGATGTTTATTATGCTGCCGCGCGCGGCAGCCTCCGCCACCCGCATCAACGAAGTGCTGGCGATAGAACCAGAAATCAACGATGCCGAGCAGGTGAAGCGCGCCGATGCGCAACGCGGCTACGTTGAGTTCCAGGATGTCACCTTCAGCTATCCCGGCGCTGAAGAGCCTGCCATCTCCAACATTTCGTTCAGGGCAACCCCGGGCAAGGTTACGGCGATCATCGGCGGTACCGGCTCGGGCAAATCGACGCTGATAAGTCTGATCCCGCGCTTCTATGATGTTGATAGCGGGCGTGTGCTCGTTGACGGCGTCGATGTGCGCGAAATGTCGCAACAGCATCTGCGAGCGAAAATTGGCTTTGTGCCGCAAAAAGCCGTGCTTTTCTCGGGCTCCATCGAGGAGAACATTCGTTATGGCAAAGCCGATGCCTCCGAGACAGAGATAGAGCACGCCGCCGACGTGGCTCAGGCCACCGAATTCATCTCGCATATGCAGGAAGGCTTCCAGTCGATCATTGCCCAGGGAGGCACCAATGTTTCTGGCGGGCAGAAGCAGCGCCTGTCCATCGCGCGCGCCCTGGTGAGAAAGCCGGAAATTTACATCTTCGACGATAGCTTCTCGGCCCTTGATTTTAAAACTGACGCCAGGTTACGCATGGCTCTGAAAAGGGAGATTGCAGACGCCACAGTGTTCATCGTCGCCCAGCGCGTAAGCACCGTCATGGATGCGGACCAGATCATCGTCTTAGACGATGGGCGCGTCGCGGGCATCGGCACTCATCATGAACTGATGAAGACCTGCGCCGTCTATTACGAAATTGTCTCGTCACAGCTTGCATTGGAGGAAATAGCGTCATGAGCGAAGAGCGTAGAGAGACACGACCTGCTGGCCCGATGGGGCCTGGTGGTCCTCGACCAGGTGGAGGACCGATGGGCTGGATGGGCGGAGCTGGCATGGGCATGCCGGTGCAAAAAGCAAAGGATTTTAAGGGCACGCTCTTCCGGCTGTTTGGCTATTTCAAGCCGCAGAAATACCTCCTGCTGATCGTCTTTATCGCGGCGGTCATCAGCACGGTATTCGCCATCGTTGGCCCGAAGATCCTGGGTATGGCAACTACCAAGCTCTTTGAAGGCATTGTGATGAAGTACAGGGGCGTGCCGGGCGCGCATGTCGATTTTACCTATATCGGGCAAATCCTGCTGATCCTGCTCGGCTTGTACCTTATCAGCGCCCTGTTCAACTATGTCCAACAATATATTATGGCAGGTGTGGCGCAAAAAACGGTCTACATCTTGCGCCAGCAGGTAGACGATAAGCTGACGCGCCTGCCCTTGAAGTTCTTTGACGCGCGCACACATGGAGAAATCCTCAGCCGCGCCGTCAATGACATGGATAACATCAGCACCACGTTGCAGCAGAGCATGACGCAGTTGATCACCTCCGCCGTCACGCTCGTAGGTGTGGTTGTGATGATGCTGACCATTAGCCCACTGTTGTCTCTGGTGATCGCTCTGACCTTCCCGCTGAGCTTGTTTGTGACCACCATCGTCGCCAAACGCTCGCAAAGGTACTTCGGGCAGCAGCAAAGGAGGCTGGGCAGGCTCAATGGACACGTTGAGGAGATGTACACCGGCCATAAAATCGTCAAAGCGTTCGGGCGCGAGGGCCAGTCGATCAGCGACTTCGAGCAGTTGAACGAAAAACTTTATGATGCTGGCTGGAAGGCACAATTCATCTCCGGCATCATTATGCCGCTGATGATGTTTATCGGCAACATCGGCTATGTCTTTGTCAGCGTCGTTGGCGGTATTCTGGTCACGCAAGGCTCGATTTCTATCGGCGACGTACAGGCATTCATTCAGTACGCGCGTCAGTTCACTCAACCTATCATGCAGCTCGCTACGATTGCCAACGTGATTCAATCGACAATTGCCTCGGCTGAACGCGTTTTCGAGCTGCTGGATGAAGAGGAAGAGGTACCGGAGGAAGCGCATGCCAAAGTTATCGAGGCTCCGCAGGGCGTCGTTCAATTAGAGCATGTCAAATTCCGCTATAAAGAAGATGTGCCGCTGATCGATGATCTGAATATTGATGTCAAATCGGGCCAGACCATCGCGATTGTTGGCCCAACCGGCGCAGGCAAAACGACGCTGGTCAACCTGCTGATGCGCTTCTACGATATCAATGCAGGCAAAATCACCATCGATGGTGTGAACATTACGCAGCTCAAGCGCGGCAATCTGCGCCGCCTGTTCGGCATGGTGTTGCAGGATACCTGGCTTTTCAATGGCACGATCCGCGATAATATCGCCTATGGTCGTGAAGGTGCGACGGAGGAGGAAATTATCCGGGCGGCGAAAGCGGCGCACGCTGACCACTTTATCAGAACGCTCCCCGAGAGCTATGATACGGTGCTCAATCAGGAAGCGAGCAATCTCTCACAGGGCCAGAAGCAGTTGCTGACGATTGCCCGCGCGGTGCTGGCCGATCCGGCGATCCTGATCCTCGACGAGGCAACCAGCAGCGTCGATACCAGAACCGAGATCTACATCCAGAAGGCAATGGGCGAGCTGATGAAAGGCCGGACCAGCTTTGTCATCGCCCACAGGCTCTCCACCATTCGGGATGCCGACCTGATCCTGGTAATGAATCACGGCAGCATCGTAGAACAGGGCACGCACGAGGAACTGCTGGCGAAAAACGGCTTCTACGCCGACCTCTATAACAGCCAGTTCACCGGCACAGCCCTCCAGCAAGAGGCGGTATAGATGTAGGGGCGGGGCTTGCCCCCGCCCTGATCGCCTCCCTGCTGGCTTGCCCCAACCTTGATCGCTTGCTCCCAGCCCCGGACATCCATGCGGGTTATCCCCCTAAATTTACTATTCAGACTATCAACATCGCTCTCACTTCCGGCTATACCTATATTCTTTTTTCTACTCCCTTTGCGGTCGAAGAAATGGCTATGCTTTATGCCATCACGGCTAGATTCGCATTCTACTTTCTGCTAAAAAATCACAAATAGATATTTCAGCATGTTATATCTCATATTAAGGTGTATCTTTATATAGAGAGTCATTCACGCGATGAAAATTGCTCTCAGGTTTAGCTTGCCAATGCGAGACGGTAAGGTTATAATTTACAAAAGGGGAATGGAATGCCGAAGAAAGAAAAGAGCGCTTTATTCACATTAAAAGTAGGATGAGAAAGCACTCATTGAACAGGTATGCTAAAGCGCAAGAAGCGTAGTGGTATACGCATGTATTTCATCAACATGTGGTGAGTGACAGTATAAAGGACTATATGTATGCTCACTGATCCGACCAGGACAAACGTTTTAGAAGTCGCCAACATGCTAGAGACGAGACGAAAAACGAATAAGCGCACAACGCTGGTGCTTGGGGCGAGAGCGGGTGGCTTTTTCCGCAGCAAAGAACTGCTTGACATCCTGCGGAGCTTTAGCCTGCGCGATTTCACGCATCTAACGCCTTTAGAGCAATTCGCCGAATGTTACCAGGTGCTCAATCGCCGAGGGCAATTTAGCGAAAATGATCTCGACGGCATTTTACGGCAGGCGCTCAACGAGGTCTTTATTTCGGGAGCAGATCTTTGCCTTGCCGAACTGATCAAAGACAATATTTTCGACATGATCATTTCCACCAACATCGACGACCTCTTAGAGCGAGCATTAGAGCAGGTCGATTTAAAAGACCGCAAAGACTTCGATGTCATCATTCCTGGTCATAAAGCCACGATCTACATTGATTATACTGAGAAATCGTTCCCTTGCAGGATTATCAAAGCGTTCGGCGACCTTTCGTCAAAGGTCTACAACATCGTGGAGCGCCGCAAGCAACTCATCCTACCATTGGACACCGAGACCCTGAGAACTTTGCTCGAAAGGTCGCTCGCTCGGGATATCCTGGTCATCGGACTGGACCCCGTCTGGGACGAAGAAATACTCGCTGCCTTCCCACCGCGCTCTCAGGCTACCAGCTACTGGTATGTCAACGAGCAAGAGCCCGATCACCACCTGCAACGAACGTGGCAGGGGGGAGCGGCGAGACTTATCACGGGCGAAGACGGCAACTACGAGCATTTCATCAAAGCGTTACATTGGCATCTCTGCAAAGAGCAACCAGGCAGCTACAAATCGTCATGGCAGATAACCAGCCAGCTTTCAACGATCAGCAGTGAACTGATGAGGCTACGAGCGCAGTATAGCGAACTTAGTAAGCTTATTAATCACCTGATCAGCAGCCTTGAAAACCGGTCGGCTTGACTCATCATATTTAAGTGGAGTGAGATATATGGCAAGTATTATTAACCGGACTTATGAACTGGGTATCATAGATGAGGCATTCGATGCATTGCTTGATTCAACAAGCCTTTTGCGCACACCCATTATCGACGTACACGGCATCGAGGGTATTGGAAAAACAACCATTTTGCAACATGTGACGCATAAATGCAAGGATCATCATCTCCCGTACATCCGGGTCGATGCCAGCGGGAGTATACCGGCGATTGCCTATGAGATTATTGAGCAAATCAAAACATACTATCTGCCGCAGATCGCACCTTTCAACGAAGAAGACCCTCTCAATCAGGTAGTTAGCGCCATCCGACAGTTGCTGGAGCAGCACGCAGCCGTGCTGGTGCTGGACTCGCTAGATACAGAGAACGACGAACTGCTGCGCTGGCTCGAAATCATGCTCCGCGACCTGCTGGAGAATAATCGCCTCTTCGTCGTCATCGCCAGTCGCAAGAGCTTGCAGTTTGAAAACGAACGCTCCGTTGCCCGCAAGCTTACGCCATTGCAGCTAAACCCTTTTGATAGGACCAGTAGCGGACAATATCTGGACACCATCCAGATCAAGCCAGAAATGCACAACTATATTTTTGAATGGACCAGAGGGTATCCGCTGGCGATGGACGCGATGGCCCGCGCTATGGACAAAGAGCATCTTGATCCACGCCAAGAGGCGGACCGGAGGAAATTGATCAAGGCCATTACAGAGCGCGTCGTTGATCAAGGCATCCTGGCCGGGATCGATTCATCCGAGCATAAGTGGTATCAGACAATGCTCAGGTTGCTCTCGGTCCCACGGCGCTTCAACCTCGTCATGATGCAGATGCTGATCAAGCAATACGCGCCTCAGTTCGCGCCCCAAAATAGTCTGGCCTACATGGGATTATTCAAACGGATCAACCGTACAACCAACGTACTCAACTGGAACATGCCCAGAGCGGGATTCGCCGTTGACACCCCCGTCCGCTGCATTTTTCTTTTACAGCTTCAGATCGAGCACCCGGAGCTCTATTTAGCCCTCCATCGCACTCTAGCCCAGATCAACCAGCAATTCGCAGAAGCCGTCACAGGGACGGACCGCGTGCGCTATTTACAGGAATTCCTTTATCATAACGCGCACATCATCGCAGGAGAAGCATTACGGCAATTGCTCAAACAAACAGTGCAACAGATCATCAACGAATCGCCAGAGACATTCTCCCAATTCTCAGAGGAGTTCTCCCAGGACGAAGAGCTGAAAGAAGCGCTCGGAGAACAGGCCGCCACCGTTACCACGCTTATCCACGCTCATCAACTGGCAATGGCCCGGCAACTGGCTAAAGAGTCTAGCGGGCGTGACCGCGTGCGCAATCTCCATGAGTATCTCAATGTTGTTTCACAGGACCCCGTTGCCGGCAGCATCCCTCTCGTCTTTCAGCAGGCAATTCAGGAAATAAAAACCGCAGAGTCGCGTGAAACCATTCGCCAGCTCCATCATGAACTGGAACAGGATCACCGTCTTAAAGAAATACTTGGAGAGCATGTAGAGAGCATATTTTCCCTGATGCGGGACGATTCTTAGTTGGAAGGGAGAGATATCATGATAGAACATGATTTTATCGGCAGAGAAAAAGAATTAGAGATTTTCACGCGCTGGCTGACTGATCCTCATGCTCCCTGGATAGTATATTTCTACGATCAATTGGAAGAGGCAGACAAAAAGGGCGGAGTGGGCAAAACGTGGCTGCTACATAAGTGCAAAGAAATCGTGCGGCAGAGACAGCGCGATATTGCCGTTGTCGCCATCGATTTTTTTAACATCGAGCATCGCGACGCTATCACCATAGCCCGCGAGATTGTGAATGCACTACAGGCAGTATTCCCGAGCTGGTCGCCAGCCATTTTCAACGAGGCGCTTGACGACTATCATCACTCTATCGAGACGGGCACGCTGGATATAGAGGATGTACGCAGCAAATTATCTACGGCGCTGCTCGCCGATTTACATACGCTTGATGGGCAGCTTCAGCAGGGAAAAAAGCACCTTGTCGTATTTTTTGACACCTTTGAGCTCGTTGAACAAAATCCCCTTATCGCCGTCTTAAACCCCTCTCACACCTTCCCGGACAACTACCAATTCGCGCATATCGGCGCAGTAATTGCCGGGCGCAACGCCCTTGATTGGCAGCACCCGAACTGGAAGGGAAGGGAACAGGAGATCCTCCCGGTGGCAGTTGCGCCTTTCAGCCTGCAAGAGATGGTGCTCTACATCAACAAGCAAACCGGGCTTGACCCGCAACAAATTGGAGAGTACGCCCCGGCCTTATATCAGCGTACAGAGGGCCGTCCCATCCTGGTCGGGCTGATGGCCGACCTGCTTAATCATCACATTATGAGCTTAAACGATCTTGTTGCACTACCGGTCAACAGCTTTGAAGCGCATCTTGTTCGACAGGTCAACAACCTTGATAATCCCATCAACTGGGTCATTCTGTTCATGGCCCACATCTATCACCGTTTCAATATTTCCCTGCTGGACTGGATTCTTGCCCGGTCCACGCTAATCGATGCGGTACCGGGAGCGGGGCAGCAGAAGCTGATCAGGACGCTCCCTACATTGTCGTTTGTCCGCCGGGCCGGAACTGGCGAAGATTTTGTGCTCCATGACGAAATGCGCCGCCTGGTCCGCGTCCACTGGTGGGATGTCAACGATACAGAGCAGGAATTCCGTCGTGAGCTGAGCCGCTGCGCGATCAGCTATTACGAAAATGAACTGGAACACATCCAGAGCACGCCACTGCGCCAGGCGTACAGCGTTGAGCTGCTCTATCATCGACTCTACGTAGATCGAGAAGCAGGTTTTCATTACTTTGAACATAGCTTTAACCGGGCAATACGGTTATGGCAGACTTCCTTCGCGAACTCGCTGCTACAGGAGGCAAAGAAGTTCTCGACCAGTATGTCAGCGGAACAAAATTATAGCCTGACCACGGCAGAAGCAAGGCTTTTACGTCTGGAGGAGGAGCCCGGGGCTGCCATCGCACTTTACGAGAAACTCGAGCGGGAAGCCGATAGGAGCTGGTTTGACCAGCACTTCGGCACCATCCTCTATGAGAAGGGGCGCTGCTACCTCCTGCAGAGCAACTTACCTCAGGCAATGGAGTGTTTCTCCGCCGGGCTGGAAATTGATCAACAGCAAGGCCATACTAATCGCATTGCTGCCACACTCAGTCAGCTAGGATATATTTACCGGAGACAGGGCCAGCTTGACATTGCACTCCGCTATATGGAGGACAGCCTGGAAATGTACAGCCAGATGGGCAATCAGCGAGACTATGCCACCGTGCTGAATAATCTGGGGAATATCTTCCGCTTGCAGGGCAAAATCGATGAAGCCATCCGAGCCTGCAAAATTAGCTGGCGCATTCGCCATGAATTGTTCCAAAAAGGCGATGGAAGCGAGACCGCTGTCGGTACTAGCCTGAGCACGATGGGCATCATCTATCTGAACACCGGTGACCTCGTTCGGGCGCAAAATCTCTTCAACGAAGCTTTTGAGATTTTTAGCCGCAACAGGTACAAAAAAGGTGTGGCGTCCACCTATAATCGCTTTGGGCAGATTCAACTGGCGGACGGGAAGTTAGTCGAGGCGCAGCAGTGGTTTGCAAAAGCCTACCAGGCTTCTCTGGGAGTCGATATAGAGTCACAGATCAATAGCCTGAACAAGCAAGGGTGGGTCCTGGTACTACAAAACCAGTACGATAAAGCTATTCCATACTTTACTCAAGCGATAGAGCTTGCTCAGCAGGTGAACGACTACTATCAGGAGGCCGAGTCACTGGTCGATCTCGCAGACACCCTTGAACGTTTTGGCAAACATGAAGACTCCCAGCGCATTTTACAAACCGCCCAGAAGATCGCTACCCAGTACAGGTATTATTATCTCCTGGGAATATCAGAAGAGTTCCAGGGCGATCACCATTATCGGGCCGGAAACCATCAAATGGCCTTCGAGCACTATGCTCGCTATGTTCACTATATGGCTCTTTACAACAAAGTCCAGTACGGCAAAGCCTTTCGTAAGATTATTGATCTGTTGCTTGATACGCCACGCCATGAAATTTCAGATCTTACCAATTCGCTCATCGCCTACTGGTCCGCAGAAAAGATGGAGCAAACCCACCCTGAGCTCATCAGTGAGTGTCAGGCAATCAGCAAATCTGGCTTGACCAGATAATCTTCAACAAGACGAAACAAATTTTTGAGGAGGGGGTCTCTATGACGTCTCTATAAGTAATTCCCACAATAGAATCGTCGCTTGTCCATCGTATTTTGGGAAGGAAGCATTGCACTTATTTTGAAGGACATTACCATGAAGCTCTGGATCGACGCACCGCAGCGCCAGTCCCTCAATAGGAATGGTACGAACGAAAGTGATAGCCAATGGTACAGCGATACCGCCAGCCAGGACTGTGACCCCGATTGCGAGCCTGATTGCGATTGCACACGCTACGAGAGTTTCCGCCCTCGAATCCACCCTATATTAACTGCGGAGGGGTATGAATCCCTCCGCACCCTTACATTCGAACAGGCGCAGCCCCTTCACGTTCAGCCATGCACGTCTGAGCACTGGCTTGTTTGTAACCCGACTGGAGCAGGGCACATAGCTGTGGTAGACGGGCAGATAACATCCTTGCTAGAGCGGTTTCGCACCCCCGCTACGCTGCTCAACCTCATAGAGGAACAATCCCAATATTTGCTACCAGGCGTCGAACAGGCAACGATGGCACTCTACCAGTTAGGGTTTCTCAATGACGTTCATTCGCCTCAGCCCCTTCCAGAAAAACAGAGCAATCCAACATTGACGGCGTGGTTGCACGTTACCAATGCCTGTAACCTGCGCTGTGATTATTGCTACCTGCACAAAAATTCAGAACGCATGACCGATGATACTGCTTATCGGGCAATTGATGCTATTTTTCGTTCCGCCGCTAAGCAACAATTCAAGCGGGTGAAACTTAAATATGCAGGTGGGGAAGCCAGCCTCCAGATGAACCATGTGATGGCGATGCATGACTATGCCACGCGGGTGGCTAAGGAGCAAGGCATCGTCATTAGCGCGACGCTGCTGAGCAATGGCGTTTTTCTCTCGCAAGAGGCTATCAATGGCCTTCAAGCGCGCCGGATCGGCGTAATGATATCTTTAGATGGCGTCGGAACCTATCATGATCGCCAGCGTCCATTTATCAGCGGGCGAGGTTCCTTCAAATACGTTGATTGCACTATCAGCCGTTTGCTCAACAGCGGCCTGATCCCCTCTATTTCGGCTACGGTCTCTCAGCGCAACCTGGACGGGCTGACTGATTTGATCACGTACATCCTGGAGCGCGATCTACCCTTCACATTCAACTACTATCGCGATAACGCGTGTTCAGAGCATTTACAGGACCTCCAGTTTGGCGAAGCTCAGATGATCGCAGCCATGCGCGCTGTTTTCCAGGTGATTGAGCAGCGCCTCCCCAGACGCTCGCTGCTGGGCTCGTTAATTGACAAAGCCAATCTCAACAGCCCCCACCGCTATACCTGTGGGGTGGGCAATAATTATCTCGTCATCGATCAGCATGGAGGAGTGGCGAAATGCCAGGCCGATATTCAACGCACCGTCACCACTATAGACGCGGACGATCCCTTACAGATCGTTCGAAATGACCGCAGAGGAGTGCAGGGATTTTCGGTCGAGGATAAAGAGGGCTGCCGGAGCTGCCAGTGGCGCTACTGGTGCGCGGGGGGCTGCCCCCTTCTGACTTACCGGACAACGGGCCGCTACGATATTAAATCTCCTAATTGCAACATCTACCAGGCACTATTTCCCGCTGCGCTACACCTTGAGGCGCTACGCCTGCTGCAATACGGATCGCCTATTACAGTGTAATATGCATTACGTTGTAATCTGTATTACATTGTAATTACGCAGGTCGCCAGATCGCCCACAGACAGCAAAAAGAGAGGAAAGCAGCTTAACATGGCTCTATGAAGATTGAACCGGTACATTAAAACGCCAGGAGCATTATGAGATGCTTGCGCGCCCAATCCGCTCATAGTGAGTAACAGTATAAAGGATTATATGTATGCCCACTGATCCAACAAAGACAACTATTGCAGAAGTTGCCAACATGCTAGAGGTAAGGCGAAAAACGAATAAGCGCACAACGCTGGTGCTTGGAGCGAGGGCGGGTGGCTTTTTCCGCAGCAAAGAACTGCTTGACATCCTCAGGCGCTTTAGCTCGCACGATTTCACGCACCTGACGCCTTTAGAGCAATTCGCCGAATGTTACCAGGTACTCAACCGTCGGGGGCAATTTAGCGAAAGCGATCTCGACGGCATTTTACGGCAGGCGCTCAACGAGGTCTTTATTTCAGAAGCCGATCTTTGCCTTGCCGAGCTGATCAAAGAGAATTTTTTTGACACGATCATTTCCACCAATATCGACGACCTTTTAGAGCGGGCATTAGAGCGGGTCGATTTAAAATATCACAAAGACTTCGATATCATTATTCCTGGTCATAAAGCCACGATCTACATTGATTATACCGAGAAGCCGTTCCCTTACAGGATCATCAAGGTTTTTGGCGATCTCTCCTCAAGGGTCTATAACATCGTTGAGCGCCGCAAACAGATCACCACCACCCGTCTAGGAGAGACAGAGATGCTAAGAGCTCTCCTGGAAAGGACACTCGCCCGGGATATTCTGGTTGTTGGGCTCGACCCTATCTGGGACGAGGAGCTCCTGGTGGCCTTTCCGCCGCGCTCCCATGCCACCAGCTACTGGTATGTCAACGAGCAAGAGCCCGATCACCTCCTGCAACGAACGTGGCAAGGTGGAGCAGTGAGACTCATCACCGGCGAAGACGGCAACTACGGGCATTTCATCAAAGCGTTACATTGGCATCTCCGCAAAGAGCAGCCGGGCAACGACAAAAAACAGTTCACTTCATCTATTGCCAGCTCTGATCCCTTTGTCGTTGCCACAGCTTCCACCACACAGCCAGGCTCATTGAGCGGTGGGCCTGCAAGAAAAGCTGAACAAGACAAGCAACCAGCATCTTTGAGCCTGGCAAGCGCTGAAAAGCTGGCCGCCGATGTGCTGATCATTACGGCGACCGAAGTTGAAGCGGAAGCGGTTCTGAGTCTTATACCAGATAACAAATTATGCTTTATCAGGGATAAGACGTATTACGAGCTTGGAACAGTTGGTGGGGCAAGGACTTTTATGGTACAATCGGAGATGGGATATGGCGGTCCGGGCGGCTCTCTTCTGACGGTGGCAGAGGGCATTCGGGCGCTAGCGCCATCAGCCATAATCATGGTCGGGATCGCCTTCGGGTGCGATCCGACAAAGCAACGCATAGGCGACATCCTGGTTTCCCAACAGATCGTGCAATATGATCTGCAACGGGTCGGCACCGCTGCCGATGGCACACAAACTGTTCTTGTACGAGGAGATCGTAGCACGGCGTCAATAAGGCTACTGGATAGATTTAGAAGTGGTCGCAGGGGCTGGCCCAGATCGCCCAGGGTCCGCTTCGGTCTGATCCTTTCAGGAGCGAAACTTGTTGATAATCTGGATTATCGCGAGCAACTGCGCGCCTTTGAGCCGGAAGCGATTGGCGGAGAGATGGAGGGAGCGGGATTATATGCCGCCGCGCAACGTTTCAAGATTGATTGGCTGCTGGTCAAAGCCATCTGCGATTGGGCGGATGGGAACAAGCATCAGAATAAGAGCAAGCGCCAGAAACAGGCTGCCGATAACGCTGCCCGGTTTACCTTGCACGTTATCCGACAGGGTGGCCTGAAATGATCGCGCCCAGTACACTCCAATACTAGTGGAGCACAAAACATATGCAGAGGCAGAGGCGATTTTCTAGCCTGCAAGTGGTGGTTGCAAGCCTCATTATCCTGGCAACCGTTGTCATTGTCGGCATCGCTGTCTTTATTGTAAGAGTTCAAGGCGTCGCTCAAGGTCTCAACACGTTGACAATTCTCTCTATCGTTCTCGGCATAGTCCTGGGTATGTTGACTCTCATGCTCAACTTCTTCCAGTGGCACGCATCATTGGATAGACCCCATCACCCAGCCCTTCCCGAGCCTCATATACCAGTAATTCCCGCTCCCAATATCAGTTCACAGCCGCTTACACCCGCGCTAGTTTTTGCAGAGGATACGACGGCTGTGATTACAGCCGTCCTTCCCGACCTGGCAAACGACACAGACCAGCTACGGATAGATTGGGGTGAAGCCCCTAATATAGAGCAATTTTACGGGCGAGCGCAGGAATTGGAGGAGCTAAAAGGGTGGATTGAGCAGGACCATTGCCAGGTTGTCGCGATTCTGGGCATGAGCGGAGTGGGCAAAACGACGCTTGCCAGCACGCTCGCCCAGCAGATCAGTACGGACTTTAAGTATGTATTCTGGCGCTCACTACAAAACGCCCCATCACCGGAAAGTATTCTCACCAGGAGCATCCTTTTCTTATCTGACCAGCAACAGCAGAATATCCCTGATGAGATAGATCGACAGATAGCCCTGCTGATCGATTGCCTGAGAAAGCATCGCTGCTTACTGGTGCTGGATAATCTGGAATCTGTGCTGCAAAGCGAGAAACAGGCGGGATATTATCTGGACGGCTATGAGGGGTTTGGTCGCATCATCGAGCAGCTTGGGACCGCTCGCCACAGAAGCTGCCTGTTGCTTACCAGCCGCGAGAAGCCCCGTGAGCTTGCCCGTCTCGAAGGGAAGGCTGGACAGGTTCGCTCCATATTTCTTACCGGACTGGCCCAGGAAGAGGCACAAAGGATTCTTCAGGATGAGGAGCTCTTTGCAACGCCTGACATCTGGAACAACTTCATCTCGCTCTACTCGGGCAATCCTCTCGCGCTCAAGCTGGTTTCTGAGCCTATTCGCGAGCTATTCCGTGGCGACATCGCGGCCTTTCTCGCCGAGGGGGAGGCTTTGACCGGTGACATTCGAGAGTTGCTCGACCGGCAATTCCAGCGCCTGCCAGCGTTAGAGCAGGAAATCATGTACTGGCTGGCGATTGAGCGCGAGGCGATTTCTCTGAGCGAGTTACACGAAAATATTGTCCATCCCATCGCAAAGGGAGACCTGCTAGAGGCGCTTAAATCGCTGCGCCGCAGATCAATGGTTGAGACCAGCAGCGCAGCAAGCTTTGCTTTGCAGCCGCTGATCATGGAATACGTTACTGCTCGCCTTGTCAAAGGAATGGCAGAGGAAATTGATCAAGGAGCGCCCATTCTCTTGCATAGTCACGCACTTTTGAAGGCCCAGGCAAGAGACTATGTCAGGCACAGCCAGCAGCAGTTTCTCCTCGCACCGCTCGCTGCTGCCCTGCTCTCACGGCAGGGAAAGCAAAAGAGCGAGCAGCAATTGCAGTCACTGCTGACACGGCTTCCCAAAACAGGCATGCAGGCGAGTTACGCAGCAGGCAACATCTTGAATTTGCTGATCCAGCTTGAGAGTAACTTACAGGGCTATGACTTCTCTCACCTCATGATCCAACAGGCCAGCTTGCAGGGCGTCACGCTCCCCGATGTCAACTTCTCCTATGCCGAATTTGCCAAATGCATTTTTACCGAAACGTTCGGTAATATTCTCTCGGTAGCATTCAGCCCCGATATGCAGTTGCTCGCAGCAGGAACCGCCAACGGCGAGGTTGAGCTCTGGCAATTGCCCGATGGTACCCCTCTACAGACCTTACAAGGACATACCGATTGGGTGCGCAGTGTCGTATTTAGCCCTGATGGGCAAATGATTGCCAGTGGCAGCGACGACCAGACGGTGCGCCTCTGGGAGATTGCCACGGGCCACTATCTCAAGACCTTTGCCGGAAAAAAGGGGCGCATTTACGCTGTTACCTTCAGCCCCGATGGCCGCACTATCGCCACCGGAGGGGACGACCAGGCCATTTCTCTATGGGAGGTTGCCTCCGGCCACCGTCTCAGAGTGCTACGCCATCACCATAACCGCATCCGCTCTATTGCCTTTAGCCCTGATGGCAAGCTCATAGCCAGCAGCAGTGATGACCAGCAGGTCAATCTTTGGGATGCGCATACGGGAGAACATCTCAATACGTTACAAAATCGTTGCGGGCAGGTCTACAGCATTGCCTTCAGCGCCGATGGCTGCATACTGGCAACGGGGAGCAGCGATCAGCAGATACGCCTCTGGGAGATTGCCACAGGCCACTGCCGCAACACGCTTCAGGGACACAGGGGCAATATACAATCCATCGCGTTCAGCTCCGTCAATAGCCTCATCAGTGGCAGCGACGATCAAACGGTGCGCCTCTGGGATACTGCCACAGGCCACTGTCTCAACACACTCCAGGGGCACAATAGTCGCATACGCTCCGTCGCCTCAGGTCACGATGGGCAGACGATTGCCAGTGGCAGCGACGATCAGACGGTACGACTATGGGATGCCAGAACGGCCCAGCAGCTCAAAACGCTCCAGGGCCATAGCTACTGGATCTATTCCGCCGCTTTCAGCCCCGACGGTTCTACAATCGTCAGCGGTAGTGACGACCGGAATATTCATCTATGGGACGCTCACACAGGAAAGGCGCTTAAAACATTGCGGGGACACAATGGCTGGATCTATACAGTAGCCTGGAGCCCCGATGGTCAGATGCTTGCCAGTGGCAGCGATGACCGAACGATTCGCCTGTGGGATGCATTCTCCGGTCAGGGGCTCAAAACCCTGCGCGGCCACACTGGACGTATACGCGCCATCGCCTTTCATCCCGGCGAACATATCCTGATGAGCGGCGGCGACGACCAGACGGTCCGCTGCTGGGAAACGACTACAGGTCAGTGCTTGCGCGTTCTCCAGGGGCATACTGATCGCATACGCACGGTCGCCCTGAGCAGCGATGGAGCGTTGCTTGCCAGCGGGGGGGAAGATCAAAGCATACGACTATGGCAAACCAGCACCGGTCGGTGTTTACGCACGTTTGAAGGACATGTGGGCAGAATATGGTCGGTTGCCTTCAGCCCTCGCAACGGTCTTCTTGCCAGCGGAGGCGATGACCAGCGCGTTCATTTGTGGGATACCCAATCTGGTCGGCACTTTAGTGCGCTCGAAGGGCATACCGGCAGGATCTATTCCATCGTCTTTAGCCCCGATGGCACCAGTATGGCAAGCGGGAGCGAAGATCAGACCATACACATCTGGGATGTTGATAGCCGTCAGTGTCTCAAGATATTGGAAGGGCATAGCAGCCGCATTCGTTCCGTCGCCTTCAATCCCGATGGCACCATGCTTGTCAGCGGCAGCCACGACGGCACGATCAAACTCTGGAACCTTCAGACCGGCGTTTGCCAGCAAACATTGAGAAGCGACCGGCCCTATGAACGCATGAATATCACAGGGGCCAAAGGTCTCACTCCAGCCCAAAAAACAAATTTGCTGATGCTAGGAGCCATTGAAGCGGAGATAACAACCTCTTAACATACAGGCACTATACTTTTCTTGATGCCGTAGCGTTCCCTCTAGCTCACAAAGGAGGAAGGCGTGAGCGTCAATAAAGATAACGAAGAGACTTTACGTCAGCTGGAGTCCCGTCTCCAGAAACTGGAATCCCAACGGCGGCAGGAAGAGTACGCAAAGGAGGAGCAAGAAAGAAAAGCACGGAAAGCTAACGCCTATGCAAGTATATTCGCAGCTATAACTCTTATTATCGTGTGTAGCGTAGGATGTATAGTTTCCCACATTCTTGACCATCTTGATGGCACGAGCTTCCTGACCATACTCTTCCTGGGGATATGTATACTATTTATGTTGATAGTGGGATTACACCAGTTAAATAAGTAGTCGATCATTGAGAAACGAGCTTACAACGCCACGCTTTAATGCACCAAAGAAGGGATAGCGGTAAATCTGCCTCTATCCCTTCTCAGACATGACCCATCAATCAGCAGGAGTTTTTACAGTTGTGCCAGCAAATTGTTCAACCGGTTGACAAAGCTAATCGGATCGTTGAGCGTTTCACCGCCACTCAGCACTGACTGGTCGAAGAGCACGTTGGCCCAATCGGTAAACTGCTTCTCATCCTCTTCTCGCTTCATGCGCGCGATAATGGGATGCTGGGGGTTGATCTCCAGGATGGGCTTGTCATTGGGCACCATCTGACCCGCCGATTGCAGCAGGCGTTTGAGGCTGGGATCGATGCCATATTCATCCACCACCAGGCAGGCGGGAGACGACGTCAGGCGCGCAGTGGTGCGCACATCCTTGACCTTCTCACCCAGGGCGGTTTTGATGCGCTCGATCAGGTCTTTAGCCTCATCGGCGCTCTTCTGCTGCTCCTCCTTCTCCTCCGCATCCTCCATCCCGCTGAGATCCACCTCTCCCTTAGAGACAGATTGCAAGTGATGGCCCTCGAACTCTCTGAGTTCCGGTATTGCCAGATGATCAACCGGATCGGACAGTAACAGGACCTCGATATCTTTCTTCTTAAAAATTTCCAGGAGCGGACTATCTTTGGCAGCGGCGTGGCTATCGGCCACGATATAGAAAATCTTCTCCTGGCCGGGCTTCATACGCGCCACATAATCTTCCAGGGAAACCGTCTGCTCCTCGCCGCCCGACATCGTTGTCGCAAAGCGCAGCAGTTTGGCGATCTGCTCGCGGTTCGGATGATCCTCTAAGAGGCCCTCTTTAAGGACACGACCGAACTCTTTCCAGGCAGTGGCATACTTCTCTTTATCGTTAGCAGCCAGATCAGAGAACATACCAAGCACCTTTTTAGTCGCGGTCGAACGAATGGTATCGATCAAGCGGTTATGCTGCAAAATCTCGCGCGATACGTTGAGCGGCAGGTCGCTGGAGTCGATGATGCCGCGCACAAAACGCAGGTACCGGGGCATCAGCTTCTCGGCGTCGTCCATGATAAAGACGCGGCGCACATAGAGCTTCACGCCATGCTGCTGCTCGCGGGTCCACAGATCAAACGGAGCGCGGCCAGGAATATAGAGCAGCAGCGTGTACTCGTGCGTGCCCTCCATGCGGCTATGGACATAGGCCAGCGGATCGCTAAAATCGTGAGCAATGTGCTTATAGAACTCGTTGTACTCCTGCTCACTGATCTCATTTTTAGAGCGCGTCCAGAGAGCGGAAGCACGGTTAACAACCTCTTCCTGCTTCTCTTCCCCTTCTTTGGGCTCTCCTTCAGCTTTCATCACGATGGGAAACAGGATATGATCGGAATATTTACGAATAATGGCGCGCAAGCGATAGCCCGTGAGGAAATCGTCTTCACCTTCGCGCAGGTGCAGCACCACTTCCGTGCCGCGAGTGGGCTTTTCCACATTCTCAATCGTGTATTCACCCTGCCCATTCGACTCCCAGCGCACGCCTTCTTCGGGAGGCAGACTGGCTCTGCGCGTTATCAACGTCACTCTATCTGCAACCACAAAGGACGAGTAGAAACCCACGCCAAATTGCCCGATGAGGTTAGCATCCTTGCGCTGATCACCGGTCAGCGATTGGAAAAATTCGCTCGTGCCGGATTTTGCAATAGTGCCAATATGCTCTATCACGTCGCTCCGGCTCATGCCAATGCCATTATCAGAAACGGTTACCGTGCGAGCGTCTTTATCATAATCGATACGAATCTTGAACTCTGAATCATTTTCATAAAGGGAGGGGTCAGAAAGTGCGTCAAACCGTAGCCGATCAATGGCATCCGACGAATTTGAGATTAATTCGCGCAAAAAAATCTCTTTGTTACTGTAAAGCGAGTGGATCATCAGGTCAAGCAGTTGTTTCACCTCTGCCTGAAAGCCCATCGTTTCCTTATGGGTATCTACTGTCATGCTTTGCAAATCCTCCGCAGCAATCAACCATAATCGCACTATATAAAATAGACAAAACGCGCAGCCCCTTCATCTGGCGCTGCGAGTGTGGGACGTGGGCGGGTGCAAGACCCGCCCCTACAGGAATCATCTATCTCAAGGTCAGAGACCTGGTTTAGTAATCAGGCATGGCGGGAGCCGCGGCCTTTTCTTTTTCGGGCAGGTCGGTTATCAGGGCCTCGGTCGTCAGGATCATGGCAGCGATGCTGGTCGCGTTCTGCAAAGCAGAGCGGGTCACTTTGGCAGGGTCGATGATACCGGCCTCGACCATGTCCTCGTAGCGGTCGGCAAGCACGTTGTAGCCAAAGTGACTGTTGTTGTGCTCTTTCTGAGCGCGGCGCACGCCTTCAACGATCACGGACCCATCACGGCCACCGTTGGTCGCCAGTTGGCGCAGAGGCTCTTCCAGAGCGCGGCGCAGGATGCTGACACCGGTTGCAGCGTCGCCCTGAAGTTGCAGGTTATCCAGGCTCTGGACCGCATTGAGCAGGGCTACGCCACCGCCCGGAACCAGACCTTCCTCAACTGCTGCGCGAGTGGCGGAGAGGGCATCTTCTACGCGGGTCTTGCGGTACTTCATCTCAACCTCGGAGCCAGCGCCGACGCGGATAATCGCGACTCCGCCGGAGAGCTTCGCCATGCGCTCCTGGAGCTTCTCGCGATCATAGTCGCTGGTGGTTTCCTCGATCTGGGCTTTGATCTGGCGCACGCGCGCATGGATATCCTCGGCGCTGCCGCGACCCTCAATGATGGTGGTGTCATCTTTGTGGGCAACCACACGGCGAGCGGAACCAAGATCAGCCAGAGTGACGCTATCCAGGCGGCGACCCATCTCTTCGCTGATCACCTGTCCGCCGGTCAGGACGGCAATGTCACGTAGCATCTCTTTGCGGCGATCTCCGAAGCCGGGCGCTTTGATAGCCAGCACGTTGAGGATGCCGCGCATTTTGTTGACGACCAGGGTTGGCAGCGCCTCGCCGTCCACGTCTTCCGCGATAATCACAATATCGCGCCGCCCTTGCTGCGTCATTGCCTCCAGCACGGGGAGGATATCTTGAACGGCGCTGATCTTCTTATCGGTAATCAGAATGTAGGGATCGTCGATGGAGGCTTCCATCTTCTCGGCGTTGGTGACGAAGTAGGCGGAGATGTAGCCTTTGTCGATCTGCATACCTTCGACATACTCGGTCTCGAAGTTGATGCCGCGCGACTCCTCAACGGTGATGACGCCGTCTTTGCCGACTTTCTCCATTACCTCGGCGATCAGTTCACCAATCTGCTCATCGGCAGCCGAAATTGAGGCGATCTGGGCAATCTCTTTCTTGCCCTCGACCGGAATGGATTCTGAGCGAATATACTCTACAATGGCGCGCGTCCCATGATCGATACCAAGCTTGAGCTGCATGGGATTGGCCCCGGCGGCCAGGTTCTTCAAGCCTTCGTTGACGATGGACTGGGCCAGGACGGTGGCGGTGGTAGTGCCGTCGCCCGCGACATCATTGGTCTTGGTGGCAGCCTCTTTGAGCAACTGCGCACCCATATTCTCAAATGGCTCTTCAAGCTGAATCTCTTTGGCGACGGTCACGCCATCATGCGTCACACTGGGAGCGCCAAACTTCTTATCCAGAGCAACGTTACGACCCTTAGGGCCAAGCGTAACTTTGACTGCCTCCGCCAGAATATCAATCCCTTTCTTGAGGGAACGGCGGGCCTGTTCGTCAAATACAAGCTGTTTTGCCATAAATACCTTACTCCTTCCTTAACTCTGAACCACAGCCAGGATATCATTTTCTTTCAATACCAGGTATTCCTCGCCATCCAGTTTAAATTCGGTACCACCATATTTGGCGAAGAGGACACGATCACCTTCCCGCAGTTCAATCGCGGCCCGGTCGCCATTTTCGAGCAAACGACCACTGCCAACTGCTATCACTGTCCCCTCCTGGGGCTTCTCTTTGGCTGTGTCAGGAATAACAATACCACTCCTGGTAACTTCTTCTTTTGCGGCGGGCTTGACCACCACGCGGTCGCCAACAGGACGGATTTTAGACATACTCAAATACTCCTTACTCCTTAACAACATGAATTGTGGGGAGGCCCTGATTGCACGTTGTTCTCTTCAGGAACCTCCACAATGGTAAACTTGATCAAATGCGAGAGGACGCATACCACCTCTCAGCAGTCAGGCTGTTACATAGCTTACGTAATAATTCATACCATACTGGCTGTTAGAACGGCGTAAGAGCAATATTAGAGGAATGTTAGAATTCTGCGTGGCAGGGAGATGGTTTGCAGGTGCCAAGACTCCGGCACCTCTACCCAGCACTGCTGAGCTGGAAGTACGAAAACGCCAGCACGAGGAAGAATACGCTTATGATCAACATGGCATAGAACCATGAGACCTCAAGAGCAAAACTGGCGAAGATCAAGGCGAGCGCGATGATAAAATTTACCAGGGCCAGGACAGCGTACAATGTGTTGTGACGGCGAACCATGTGCAACTCCTTCAGGCGGATCATGCTCCGTTACTGCTGCCGCCAACTCAAACGAGGCGTGCGCTTCTCCAGAAAAGCCTGCATGGCCTCTTGTGGATCGCCGGTGGTAAAGGCGATGCCAAGCGCGTTGACCCCGTACTCGATGGCGGTATCAAGGTCGGTGGTCATCCAGCGATGTATCAGATCTTTCTGGAGCGCGACAGTCGTGGGGCTATGTTGAGTGATACGGCGACATACGGCCTTCGCTTGCGGCAACAACTCGGGAAGAGGTACAGCGTAGTTGATCAAGCCATAACGCTCAGCCCTGGCGGCATCCCAGCGATCTCCGGTGAGGAGGAATTCCTTTGTACGCAAAGCGCCGATCAGGTTGACCATCAGGGCAGCTTCGATCACCGAAGGAATGCCGACCTCGATTTCCGGCATGCCGAAGATCGCGCTCTCTGCCGCGATGACGATATCACAGCCAACCACCAGTTCCAATCCTGCCCCCAGGCAAGCGCCGTTGACTGCCGCAACCACTGGCTTTTCCATGCGCCGTATTTGCTCGATTAATACGTGCAGTCTACGAATAAACGTTCGGGCTGTGACTGCTGTGAGCTGGCGCAGCTCCCGGATGTCAGCTCCCCCGATAAACACGCGCTCTCCCGCGCCCGTGATGATGGCGGAGCGCAAAGTGTCATCGGCTGCTATTACCTCAACTGCCCCGGCGATTTCATCCATTGTGGCTCGGCTAAGAACATTGGCGCGTTGAGGATTGTTGATGGTGATGATGGCAATCTCGTTCTCGCGCTCCAGCAGGATGTTTTTGTAAGAATCCATTCCAAAAGCTCCTCAATTGAACGTGTCCTTTTGCTCAACCTCGCTCCTACACACGGCACAAGTATATGCTACCTGCTCCTCTGCACCTCGCGCGTCACCAATCTTACAACCACGGACGCAGCATGCTCAACTTCGGGGGTGAGGCCGACACCGGCGGGAAAGTCCTTGCCTTCGATGGCATAGACTATCAGGCTTGTCGGAAGCTCATATAACGTTTTCGCGAGTTCAATGGCATCTGCGACACCAAATGCATGCGTGGAGTGCGAGGATAGCCTGGCCGGTATCGCTTCTTTGTTTGCATCGAAGCGGCATATTGCGCCAGGAGTGCCACCGGACAACATGGCATCGATCAGGATCACGTTATTGAAGCCCTCCCATAGATCCATCAGGGCCATGCCGTCGCCAGTACTCTGCTTACAAATTACCTCTTGCAATCCCTGCTCTTCAAGTGCTCTGATGGCTACCAACCCGACTCCATCGTCGCCTCGATCTTCGTTACCAATGCCGATCACCAGCACCGTATTGTCCACTGATTGCCCTCACTCTCTCAATGTGCAACGTTAGAAAGTGTGTAGTGGAGAAAATATATGGTTACAACCCTATAGATAGCCACTCACGCGCTAAAGGGTAATGCAGCGATCTCACAAAATAATTACGCTGAGGAATAGTGATAAGCTCACCCTTCATTCCTCAAGCCCACAGAGGCAGTATTGAGCCTTGCCAGTCGCTCCCCCACCTCTTGTAGCATCTCGTCGCTTTTGCAAAATGCGAGCCGGATATACTCGCTGCCAATATGGGCATGTTCACGACTGTAGAATGACTCGGGCGGAATACAAGCCACGCCGTACTCTTTGATCAGGCGATGCGTAAATTCTAGCGATGTGCCCTTAAATATGCTTGAGAAATTTACCAGCACGAAATAGGTACCCTCCGGGGCAAAATATTGCAGCCCGCTGGCATCCAGCGCAGATAAGAGCAATTGACGCTTTCCTTCGTACATGGCCTTGAACTCTTTAAAATAGCTATCGGGGAGGTTGAGGGCGTAAGCGATGGCCTCCTGGGCAGGATAGTTCACGGCAAAAGTGATAAACTGGTGCGCCCGCCCCACGCCGTCTATCAGGTCAGGAGGACCATAAACCCAGCCAATCTTCCAGCCGGTCGAGTTGAAGGACTTGCCGCCGCTACTGATAGTGACGGTGCGCTCAAACATGCCGGGTAAGGTGGCAATGGGGATATGTTGTGCATTGCCAAAAGTGAGGTGCTCGTACACTTCATCAGAGATTACCGTCACATCATGCTCTATACATAGCTCGGCGATCATGGTCAGTTCCTGCAATGTGAAAACGCGCCCGGTGGGATTTTGCGGACTGTTGAGGATCAGCGCCCGCGTCTTCTTGCTAAAAGCCGCTCGCAGTTCATCAGGATCGATGGTCCAGGTGGGAGGACGCAGCGGCACAAAAACGGGGGTGGCATTCGCCATGATGACATTGGGCATATATGAATCGTAACACGGCTCGATCAGGATCACTTCATCGCCAGGGTCCACCAGCCCCAGAACGGCGGCAAAGATACCCTCCGTCGCGCCGGCAGTGACAATCACGCCTCTCGCCGCGTCGATATGCATATTATAGAAGCGTGCGGAATGTTTAACGACGGCATTACGCAGCGCGAGACTGCCGGGGCCGGGGGCATATTGATTGTATTTGCCGGACTGTAACGCCTCTATCATCTGGCTCACCACGTCCTGTGGAGCATCAAAATCTGGCTTTCCCTGCCCCAAATTCAGCGCATTATACTGCTGCGCCAGGTTATTAATCTCAGTGAAAATGGTTGTGCCAAAGGTCGCCACGCGCTGAGCAGAAGTTGACATATGACATACTGCCTTTCAAAGAATCTGTTACCCTCTAACTCTCCCTGTTTGTCATTATACACAGCGCCTCCCATCGTCGCAATAGACAACTGCCATATTTCCAGGGCTTGTGGGTATTGTCACTCCTCCGCAGACGAGTTACAATACCCACTGAACGTGCGGCCTGCATAGAGAGTAAAGGAAGCAAGTGATGCAAGTGGAACAGGATCTCCCCGCCTCAGTGGTTGTGCGCATCTACTTATTTGGGCCTTTAGAAATCTGGAAAAAAGACCCCTCTGGAGCCTGGAAACTGGTTCCGAAAGACAAATGGAAGAACAGCAAACCCGCCCGTGCCGTCTTCAAGCGGTTGCTCGTACAACCAGGGCGACGGCTCTCCCGGAGCACCATTGAGGACGATGTCTGCTCGGAATCAGACAATTTCGAACTGAGCACCAAGAACGTGTACAACGCCATCTCCTTGATCCGTGGCATCATTGGCAAGCCGCTCGTGACCTGTTGGGAAGCGGCCTACGAAATTGCTGCTCAAACGCTGGTCTGGACGGATCTCGACGCCTGTGCGGTATTACTCAAAGAGGCGGAGAACCGAGGGCAGGGATCGAGCCAAGCGGTTCCTTTCCTGGAACAAGCCGTTGCCTTGCTTGAACGGGGCGAGTTGTTAGAGGGCGAGTCCGGTAAGTGGTGCTATGCGTTCCGCAAGCGAGCAGAAGACCTGTTCAGGCAGGCTCGCCTCTGGCTGGCAGAAAGCTATGAGGCCGAGGACAGGTTATGGCAAGCGGGGGAACAGTACCGGGCTATGATCCTGAGCGATCCATCCTATGAAGATGCTTTACAGCAGTGGCTAGAGATGCTGGTTCGGCATGGCAAACGGCAGGATGCTCTGAAATGTTACCGAGATATGAAGGAGTTTGTGGAGGCACAAGGATTTCCTCTTTCGCCAGAGGTAGAGCAGGCTATTCTATCTCTGAATAGACATCTGCAGAGAGCACGAATAGAGCTCTCTCAGATCGTACAGAGGAGAATAGATAACAGTCCAACAAAGGACACGGATATCATTCGTCGCCAACTTCTTGAGACAAGCGTTCACGCAGCAGAGATCGCGCCTCTGCTTCCTTTGGTTGACTTTTTTGATAGTGATATTCTAGAACGTCTCTCTCAAGCTCTCATGCAACCATTGCGTTTAGACGAGACAACGTTTCAATATCTAGAAATATGTACCAGACAGTTTTGGTACAACCGGCAAAGTGCGGTGTTTTCTTCTCGTGACCTTTACCGTCCCGTCTACGCTCATTTGCAGAAAATGATTGCCCTGCTCGAAGGATCATTGCTTCCAACCGAGCGTACACGCCTTTGCAGTCTTCTGAGTCAAACGGCACAGCTTCTTGGGGAGCTATCACTTGATATGGGACATTATGGGCAAGGAAAAGCATTTCATCAAGCTGCTCTGGCGGCGGCACAGGAGGCTGAGGACCATTTTTTAACGGTGGTTTCTTGGGGGAGGATTAGCCTGGCTTGTATCTATGGTAAATCTTTTTCTGACGCTCTGACCTCCATTCAAACAGCGCGATCACTAGCAGAGAAACATTCCACGCCTATGATCCAGGGATGGTTAGCTGCAATCGAAGCCGAGATTCAAGCCAATCTCTCCCAAGCAAACCTTTGTCTACAAGCACTTGAAGACGCGGAATGTTTCGATAATCAACCAGTATCTCCTCTAGAAAGCTATCTAGTGCGCTTTGATCGCTCGCTGTTAGGGGGATATCAGGGGGTCTGCTTTCGCGTCCTCTCCCACCCAGAGCATAACCAAGCCTCCTTTTTCTTGCAAAAGGCGCAAAACGCTCTAGAGGAGGCTCTTGTCTCTCTTGATTCTCTTTTCCTTCAGCGCAAACCGACGCTTCTCGCAGATCTTGCCGTTGTGAGCATTTATCAGCAAAACATTGAAGAAGCATGTACACTGATAAGCCAGGCTGCAACACTTGCAACACAACTGCATTTGCACAAAGTGACACAGCGTCTTGGTGCTCTACGAAAGCCTCTCAGCCCCTGGAAAGAACTAGCTTCCGTAAAGATATTGGATGCTCATCTGGCATTTCTCTCCTCGCAGGGAAATGAGCCACATTAAAAAAGGCTTTGTATCAGGCCACCATCTACTTGAATCGTGGTACCAGTGATATATCCTGCCTGTTGAGAAGCCAGAAAGGCAACAAGAGCACCGAGTTCTTCAGGGTTGCCAATTCTTCCAAGAGGAATGTCCTTTGCAAGTTCGCTGATAGCCTCTTCTTCGGTCAACCCCTGGGCTAGACGCTTCTGGACGCTTGAACCCTGGCGAAGACGGTCAGTGAGCATGCGTCCCGGACAGACATTGTTGACCGTTATTTGGTATGGAGCGAGTTCGACCGAAAGCGTTTTTGCCAACCCGACAACTCCGGGTCGCAGAGCATTCGAGAGAAGCAAGCCTGCGATTGGCTGTTTGACTGAAGAACTGACAATCTGAATAATGCGGCCTTCTGGTCGCTTTTGCATAGATGGGAGAACTGCGCGAATCAGTCGCACAGCACTTAGGAAGATCAGGTCAAATGTCGCTTGCCACCGTTCATCAGAAATCGTCTCAAATATCCCCGCTGGCGGGGCACCTGTGTTGTTCACGAGAATATCAATTCCTCCAAACTCGTTGACTGTTTTGGCAACGAGAGAGGTGATCTCTTCGGATTGGCGAAGATCGGCGGGTACAGCCAGAACAGTGCTCCTGCCTGATTGCCGAATCTCTTGTGCCGTCTGTTCGAGTGTTTCTCGATTGCGAGAAGCAATCACGACCGCCGCCCCTTCTGCTGCTAAAGCGGCTGCACTCGCTCGCCCTAGCCCTTTACTTGCTGCCGTCACTAACGCAACTTTTCCTGCGAGTCCAAAATCCATATGGGTTTACCTTCTTCACAAGTTTTTTCCTCGGAGATAAGTGTACACTATCCCAGGTTATTGAAGGAAGTTGGAACTATCTCAGTTCTTTGGATCATGTACAAAACCTCAGAGATAGCATCCTCGTCAGAGGCAAAAGCTCTTATAAGTCGAAAACGGGATTGCCTCTTTACGATCAGAGAAACATCAGGAAAAACCTCTGAAAATCCATCCACCTTTTTTGGTTATCCTTCCTCATGGGTCCTGAAAACCCGCGCAGTACGCTAGAAAACGCTCTATCTCGTTATATTTGGACGACTTGTTTCGATACTGCTTGTACTGGAAAGAAGTTACCTACGAGCGAAAAAAGGGGCTGCATGAGCAAAAAGCCCTGGTAAAAGGAGGCTCGGGATGAAGTACTATTGTCTGAAAATCAAACTACCGGCTGACGTGGTCAACTATCTGAACCGCATCGGCGTCTCGATTGTGCCAGAGGAGATCAACGGAGAGATGTATCTACGGCTCGACTGCCCAGAAGGGACACAGGAGGAATACGCCGATATCGTCACACAGGAAACCATGTACCGCATCGTGACGCCATCACGGGGGATCTTTTACATTCGTTATTTGCTCAGGCCCAGGCTGCCCAACGGGAACAGCCAGTGCTTGTTGTATGTGTACGAATCAGATATGAAGCGGATGGAAGGGACTTCAGATGCACCTCAAGCCCATTAATAGCTCTTTTGTCATGGTTGATATCGGGGAAGCAGCAGTATTGAGGAGGAAGCTCGTCGAGCGAACGTACACTCCGGCCATCGCCTCCCACATCTCCACCATCCTCCAGCAGCTTGCCACTACCAACACGCTTGAACTTGGTGGCATGCCGCTTGTGACCTTAAATGCTGTGCTGAACGATATCATCGCCGATAGCAGCACGAATGGCAATGACGTGATGGAGCTACAACACCTCCTCCATAAGGTACAAACAGAAATCACCCATCGATATAACGAAATAACCCAACAACACTAGCGGATCGCGACAAATGCCGCATAGCGAGCAGAAGCGGTCATATGGAAAGTTCCACTCCCATTGTCGGGCTAAAAAAAATGCGATACAATACACACTGGCAAGCAAGTTACTATAGCAGAGCACGGGTTTCTATGGGCTTTGAAACGCAGGACAAGGGTATAGTTGATGGATAATAGACCACAATCTGACGTCCCCTACTCCGATTGGAATTACTCAGGCGCGCAAGAATATCCCCCACTGGCACCTTATCAACATCCACAATCCTCACCTGTAGATAATTTCGGGCTGCTTGGGATCTTGCTTATCAGAGGATGTGGCCCCAGAACATGGGGATGCCTCATCCCCTTATTACTGCTGATTACTTTCGGAACAGCCGCGGTCCTCTTCGGCAGTACCGTCTTAGCCATCGGCCCGACAACAATCACAGTGAGCTCCCACCCAACCCTGATACTCAACAACGACACGTATAACAATGCGCCAATCATTCATATCCACTCTTCGGCTATAAGAAATCGAATCACGCTACAACCGGCGGACGCTCTTGTTCATTTCACCATCCCCTACGATCAGACCTCCGACGGCAACACTGTTATTGTGGATGCTAACACGGTCGAAAGCAGGCTACTCGATATTACCGTACCGGCGACGACCAGTTTGAAGATCTCGACCAACTCAGGCAACATTGAGGTCGATGGCATAAGCGGGCAGATGGTGCTTTTGACTAATGGCGGCTCGATTGTTGTGACCAACAGCACCCTGACCAATGCTTCGTTGATCAACGCGAATACGAGCGCCATCAAAGTATTGCAGAGCACATTGAGCGGGCCGGTCACGCTCAGCAATAATCAGGGAACGATTACCTTCGATGGCTCGATTGCGGCTCAGGGAAATTATCAATTCTTGTCTAATCAAGGGCCTATCGATGTTACGCTACCTCGCACGGCTTCATTTCATATCGACGCCGACGTTACTAACGGCTCAATCACTGCCGACTTTCCTGGCGTCGAGGTTCAGCGATCTACCATTCATAGCGATGTGGGAGCCTCTCCCCACGCTCAGGTAACGCTGACGAGCACCAACGCAGATATCCACCTGCATGTGGCGAAAGGAACATAAAAAATGCAGTATTATTCACCGCAGCGGGTACAGCAATTAAGGCCGGGACAGCGTAACCCTCTGGGGTGCCTGATTTTCATGGTCGTTCTGATCGCGGGCCTCGCCTTCTTCATCTATGCATATCAGACCGGCACCAGAATCTCGACGAAACCACATCCAACGCTGGTCGTTACCAGTTGTACCGGCTCAATCCATATTCAGGCAGGCAAAGCCGCGGATCAGATTACTATCGAAGGGTTCCCTTTCCCTCCCTATCAGCTAGATCAAAGCAGCAATACCGTGACGCTTAGTGACTGCAACCGCACCATTATCGTGCCAGCACAGACCGACTTGAAGATCAATGCCGACACCATTGATGTAATCGGGGTAAGCGGACAGATGCAGCTAGAGACCAACGGCGGCACGATCACCCTGGCGCAGGCTACGCTGGAGGGACAATCCAGCCTGCAAAACAACGGTGGTCCGGTTCGCTTCAGTGGCGCGGTTGCACCTCAAGCATCCTGCACGTTTGACGTCAATGGAGGCTCAATTGATCTTGCTCTTCCCGCGGCAGCCTCATTCCACATCGATGTTACCGGCATTCTCAGTTCCATCACCAGCGATTTCCCTGATCTACTGATCCAGAACGATGGAGTTCACGCGGACGTGGGAACCGCTCCCAGCGCCCACCTGAAGATGGACGTGAACGACTCGCCAATCATCCTGAAAAAGCTATGAGCGGCTCAACGCCTGGTGTGCCCGTCTGACGATGGCGCAAACAGGCGCTGTAGCTCCCCGATTCATCGTGGGAGACGCGATCAATCTCGTCTCTACGAAGGTTTCGGGTGGTGATCATTGCTGTAGCGCTCCCCCATCAAGGAAAGGGGAAAACACCGGGAGCAGAAGATCAAGGCGGTCTATGATGTCGTAATGAGTAGCGCCGGGCAAGATGGCAAGTTGCGACGGGATGAGATTTTCACCATTCCAGCCAGCGTCCCTCATACCCCCACCCAGCAGGCTGAAGAACTCGGCAACATGTGAGGGCGGGAAAGAATCGGAATCGCCCGCGATCATCAGCGTGGGAGTTTTCATAGCGGAAACGGACTCCGTCCAATCGTAGTCCTGGCTCATAGCCTCCCTCATCCTGGCGACAAAGTGAGGAAAGTCCTCTGGCTTTGGCGCGACTCTCATATAGGCTTCATGCATAGGGGTGCCAATAAAGGGCTCGGCGGCAATCGAAGCCATGCCTGTGCGAACTTCAGGATACCAGGCAGTACGTTTGAAGGGCGCGGAGATTACTACAAGCTTATCGACGCATTCTGGATGGAGAATAGCGGTCTGCAAAGCCACCATCCCACCGAGCGAGTAGCCAAGCAGGTCGGCTTTCTCCAGCCCCAGATGGCGGATAAGTCCGGCGATATCGCGAGCCATCTGGTCAAAACTGAAGGGGCGATCAGTGAGAGCCGTACGCCCATGCCCATAAAGATCGACGCCAATGACCTGATGATTGAGCGCAAGCATGGGGGAGAGCGCAGCAAGCATATCAAATGTTCCGAAGCCTCCGTGCAGCATGACTAAAGGCTTACCTGTGCCATGAATCTCGTAATACAGATTGATGCCGTTGATGGCGGCGTACTTTCCTGTCGAATTGTTTGTCATTAACAACGACTCCTTTAGCTTCAGTACTGCTTCTACTTAACCACGCGAAACCAGAGATCGGTTCGCGTCGGGGACTCGAACACCCTCCACGGCTACCTTTGCGCATAAGCTTCTTGCAAAGTTCTGATGTCAATCTTTTTCATCTGGAGCATGGCCTCCGTCACTCTGCGCGCCTTCTCAGGGTTTTTGTCCTGCAACATTTCAATTAAAACCCTGGGAGTGATCTGCCACGACACGCTATACCGGTCTGTGAGCCAGCCGCACGCGAGTTCTTCTCCGCCCGCCGTGAGTTTCTCCCATAACTCATCAACTTCCTGCTGCGTTTCACAGTCTACGAAAAACGAAATGGCCGGTGTGAATTTGTATTCCGGGCCGCCATTCAAAGCCACAAATGCCTGACCCTCAAGCTGGAACTCTACGGTCATAACTGAGCCTTTTGGTCCTGGACCCGCGTCCCCATAACGCGTTATGTTGTTGATCCGCGAATTTTTGAAAATGGAGGTATAGAAGTTGACAGCCTCTTCAGCGTTATCCTCAAACCACAAAAACGGGGTGATCTTCTGGTGTGTTCCGATGTTGGTGCCTGCCATAATGTGTCTCCTTCTTTCGTCTACAGAATATTGTCTCTCACTTTTATAGATATAGTCTATAGCAGAAAAATAGGAAAAACTTCTCCCATCTTGCGGACTTAATAGCATGGACTTGCGCAAAAACTATGGCGTCCCCTTTGCAAACGCGGCCCGGCCTATTGCAATTTACCCATTTTTAGGGTAATATATCTCATAGAACATAAGTTCTATATAAATCATCCTCACTGTGGTTTTTAGTGAAAATATCGCTTCTATAGAGGATTGCGGCTCTTCCTTAGAGGTGGCGGCAGCAAGTAATTGTGCAGGCATTGATAAGTGACAACAGTGATTACGCAGCAGGGCAAGAAAATCGAGGTGATTTCTCAAGCTGATCTATGGCGTCCTTTTGCTTCTGGCGAGCGCGTACGGGCTTACTGTCACATTCACGGGAGCGATCATCAGCGTTCACTCTCGATCAACCGCGTAACCGGCTGGGGTCATTGCTTTAATGCCACCTGTCAGGCTGTTGTGCTGGTCGCTGAATGGAATCCCGAAGCGGCGGCCCACCTTCTCCATTACGATATCCAACCTGATAATAGCCAGCCCTCTTATCCATTCCGCCCGTCAACAGTTCCTCGCGTGCAGAAGCGGCTGCCGCCTGCACATCAGCTTCCCTTATTCCGCGAGCAGCCGGAGACCCCTATATGGCAACAGCAGGAACTTGGGACACTTACTGCGTTGGAAAGGCGGATGAATCCTGCGCTGGCACGTTCCCGGCTCGCTCGTATGTACCTGCGTGAGCGCAAACTTTCCGTTGACGTTGCGCTCGCGGCTGGCGTCTGCTTCCTGCCTGCCAAAGCGCAAATTCGGAGCGAGTTGCGGCGCTGGAGCGGGCGCATCATCTTTCCCCTTGTTTCCCCCATGAGCCACGGCTATATCGGGCGCACCCTCTGGGGATGGCGCTCGGGGATGGACGAAAACTATCATAAGGCGCTGCTTGATGAGCGTGATAGAGCCAGGCGCTGGATCAAGACCAATCCGGCGGGCTGGTTTAGCTCTGACTTTGATCAACTGGCGCGTTCGGTCATCGTGGTTGAAGGCGCATTTGATCGCCTGACCCTGCTCTCTGTCGGCTTCACGAGAAACGAAGTTGTGGCGCTGACCGGCACCTCCATGCAGCCTGACTGGCTTCCCTCGCAGGTAAAAGAGGTAATCCTGGCCCTGGACGGGGACGAGGGGGGCAAGATGGCAAGCAATCGCATCGCCGACCTGCTCGCGCGCGAAGGTGTAGCCGTCACGCTTTGCCTGCCGCCCCAGGATCGCTGGGGCAAAGACTGGAACGAACGCTGGCGCCGCATCGGACGCGAGGCGGTAGAGCCGCTGATCGAACTGGTCGCCCCGTCGCCCCAGGCACTCAAATCTTCCTCGTTTTAGCAGTTGCTTCCAAAAATGCGCCTTCTGCTGATTGATGTTGGTGGCGAAATGTAAAACCGGACTTAGCTTTAGGCGTTCTCGGTCAGGTCTATCCTGCACCCAGTTTGCAACTACATAGGTTTTTCCTTGACTGAGAGCCTCTTCTCGGGATCAGCACCCTTACGACCAAAAGTCTCGTTGATTTCCGTGCGCCCTACAGAGGAAGTAATTTCGTTGAGCAGATAGCCCAGCTTTCGCACACGAGACACGCCAAGTCCATAGGGACGCAACTTGCTACGAATCTGCTTAATATGTTTCTCCAGTGTTCGTTTGGCGACATGCTGAGAATGATAGGCACGCTCAAGAAGCTGTTCATATGAACTGTGATATTTCGTTAACCTTTGGAGCTAGTTTGGCAAGATTCTCAATTATTGGAAACATAAGACAGGATATCCAACAGTCTCTCTCCGTTCGATGCACATATCTCTATTTTCCATCTCTCACATTTATATTGCCTCTATTCCAAACGATAACAATAGTATATCATAAAGCTCGGAATAATATACAAAACTCTTTTTCATTGTAGATATACGTACAAAAATTGTCGTAGTTTTTCACTTGTTTTTCCACTTTTTTCATGCTAAGCTCTTTTTAATCTCTCAGCCGAGAATAGCTCTAGAGTCAAAAAAAGCTATTTCCAGCTTAATCTTGGATAAGTTTAGCTTTCTTTGCGTCTTTCCACCAACTTTTCGCTATTCATCTTCTGTTGATATGCTTATGAAGAGCGTTCAGCGAGAGTTTAGCGACGCGAGACAGAGCATCATTTCTCTATCTTGCTAGAAAAGGAAAGTTCGGCTTGGATTGACCAAGAGCGAAGACCGCAAGTCGCACAGTAGCTTCTACGTTTACAGAGTTCAAGAAGGAGTGAGCCGTGTTGTATTGGAAATCAATAAGAGTAGTTTTTGCGTTAGTGATCACTGTCGCCGCCTTTATGTTTGCTGCGGTTCCTGCGTTTGCCGCATCAATATCTAATGTACATGGGCCTGCCTTATCTCCGCCTAAAAGTTTGCCGCCTCAGCAGTGCCTTATAGTAGCTGCACAGGCCACAAATGTCGGCTCGCAAACATTTGATATCGTAGTTCAGACGAGCAATACTTGTGGTTTTACATTTAATGTCACAACACGCGTGAATACAAACTATACAGACTGCGCTCCTTTTCCTAATCAGAGTACCCCTGTTTCCGCCCAACTGAAAGATCAGCAGACAGCGGCATTCGCGCTAGGTTTCCAAGGTGGTTGTGTGATCTGTACAGACGGTGTGCCTACTGCATTTCCAGCCTTTCATATACACATAACTGTTTTCGCATTTGGCACTGTATCCACTCCTATTGGTACATTTCAAGCTTCTTCTAACAATTTTACGATTAGTCCTGACGTAAGGCTATCTAATAATCCTCATCCGTTTGTACCACCTTGCCCATAAAAATCCATATCCGGGAAGGGCTTAAAGCTCGTTTCTTTGAAGTGGAAGCCTCTGGCGTCTCCTGCCAGAGGCTTGCTGCTGCTGAATTAACTTCTTCCTTCTTCACTATGCCTGCTCACTATAAAATAGGGAGAGAGATATGCGGCGAAGCTATACAGCACAGACAGGGGTAGCTTAATATTGCCTTCTAGAAGAGCTGATAGGGGCTTCGGAAGCATCAAGGAACAAGCAGTTGACTGCCAAATATGGTATTCTTAGAAAGACAATGTTATATGTCTATCGGTTGCAATTAAGGAGTAATATGATGCAAACTGCGAGCATAATTCTTCCTCCACGGCTTCTGCTTTCTGACTCAACGCTCTACGTGAGCCAGGAAGATATCTATGTCTTGGAGAGCAGCAGTGGCGCCATCATTCAGAGGTATTCTCTTCCAGGAGTGACCTATCCCACTCTAGCAAATGATGTTCTGTATGTGAATATCTCTCACCACCCTGACTACTTCGTTCAAGCCCTGAGTAGAAGCGATGGAGTTCCTTTTTGGAGCTATCAGCTAGAAGGTCGTCATTCTTCTCATGCTCCTGTCATCGTTGATGAAACTGTCTATATCAGTAGTGTAGAAGGAAGCATTTACGCCCTTCAGGCTCGTGATGGTGCTTTGCTCTGGCAATCTGCCATCGATGGTGATCTGGATACACTTCCCTATCCTAGCCTACACATTTGTACTAGTCCTACCGTTTCTCATGAAATTGTGTATATCGCACCTCAAGTCAACCCACCCTTGAAGCCTTTCCTTTCTGCATTCCGAGCAAAAGATGGAACATTTCTCTGGCGCGTTCAGCTTCCAGAGGCGAGTGCTTTCCCTTTCGCTGTCGTGGGGAGCGTCCTCTACCTCAGCACCTCCCATGGTTGCTCGGCTCTACGTGCCAACGATGGCTCTCTTCTCTGGCAGAGGGAGTTGGGAGAAACGACTTTGATGTGTTCTTCTCCTCTCGTCCTAGAAGGACGTGTGTACTTGAGCCTTTCTGAAACAGAGGGCGAGTTCTCCTCTTTAGCATCCGGTGATGAGGTAAGGCAGTGGCAGCATTCCTCCATCTGCGCTTTGCAGGCAAGTGATGGCTCGTTGCTCTGGCAACAATCCTTGGGGGAAGCCACATCAGCGAATCGTCCAACAGGATTGTCTATTCAAGGCGATATGCTTTACGTTGGCACACAAGACGGTGATCTCTTTGCGTGCCGATCTGATGACGGCACTGTTCGCTGGCGCTACCAGACAAACGCAACGCTTTTGTCATCACCCACAGCAACGAGCGAAATAGTTTACGTCGGTGACAACAGTGGATATGTATATGCTCTTCGGGCCAGGGATGGTGTCTTGCTGTGGCAGACCTTTGTTAGTACTGCGGTCACGTCTACTGCCACACTTCGGGTTCAAGTTGGAGAAGTGAAAATCGTGTAAATAGACCCATACGGCTCAAGCTATCCTCTGAAGATGCTCGGCTGAGTGATAAGCTTACCCCGATTTCTCCACCAACACAAGCGGAAGACCTCAAAAATGGCATTTCCTTCCCTAAAAGTTTACAATGGAGCAATACATTATCTCTATTTTGCAGAAACGAACAAGCACGTTAATATGAAATGGCTTGTTTGATGGGAAAGGAGCAACACTAATGGCAGTTCAGGGAGATCGCGCGATCTGGCAGGCCGAAGATGCTGGCCTGGAGTTGATCAACAGCACGATTGGCGAGATGCTTGACCGACAAGCAGCTCTCAGACCAGACAAGGAGGCGCTGGTCTACAATTATCCCGAAATAGGGCTTGATCTGCGTCTCAGTTTCCGCCAGTACCGCGACGAGGTGGATCGACTGGCAAAGGGGCTGCTGGCGCTGGGCATTCAAAAGGGGGAACACGTTGCTGTGTGGGCACCTAACCTGCCGGAGTGGATCTTGCTCCAGATCGCGCTCGCCCGCATCGGGGCGGTGATGGTGACGGTGAACACTGCCTATAAGAAAGGGGAGATCGAGTACGTCCTGCGCCAGGGCGATATTACTACCCTGTTCATGGTAGAGGAGCATCGCGGCAATTCATACCTTGATTCGGTCTACCAGATCGTTCCCGAATTGAAAAGCCTTGCCGATCCACTCCAGGAGCCATTGCAGAGCGAGGCGCTTCCTCGTTTGCGACGCGTCGTCCTGATCGGCAATACTCCCCGGCCCGGCTGTCTACTCTTCTCACAGGTCCTGGCTGCGGGTGAGCACACCACTAACGTGGAATTACAGGTGCGCAAAGCCAGCGTGACGCCGCAGGATGTGGCGATGATCATGTATACCAGCGGCACAACCGGCTTCCCCAAAGGCGCTATGCTGACCCATTACAACATTACCAATACCGTGCATGTCATCACCCATGACCAGGATTACTCCGCAGATCGCTACATCAGCCCCATGCCGCTTTTCCATATCGCTGGCTCGAACTTCGTTATTTTCTCTTTGATGAACGGGCTAACGATGATCCCGCTGATCGCCTTCGACCCGGCCAAAGAGCTGGAGCTGCTGCATAAGGAGAAGGGCACAACCTCCTTCTGCGTCCCGACCATGTTGATTGCCATGCTCAACCACCCCCGCTTCTCGGCCGGCGAGTTCGATCTCGCGCTGTTGCGTCAGGTGTATACCGGAGGTACATCTATCCCCGTTGTGCTGATGGAGCAGGTCCGGCAAGCGATGGGAGCCGATTGCAAAATTTTCTTCGGCATGACCGAGTCTACCGGGGCAGGCACGATGACGCTTGACGATGATACGTTTGAGCTCAAGTCGGCAACGGTGGGAAAACCGTATCCCCATCTAGAGGTCAAGATCGCCAATCCCGCGACGGGCGAAGCGGTCGGCATTGGGGAGCGCGGCGAATTGCTGATGCGCGGCTTCCCTGTGATGAAGGGCTACTACAATATGCCTGAGAAGACCGATGAAGCCATCGATAAAGAGGGCTGGCTGCATACAGGCGACCTGGCAACGATGACGGCGGAGGGATATGTTAATATTGTTGGTAGGGTCAAGGAAATGATCATCCGGGGTGGCGAAAATGTCTATCCGGCTGAGGTCGAGCAGTTCCTGATGCGTCATCCCAAGATAGAAGATGCTCAGGTGATTGGTGTGCCCGATGCCGTGATGGGAGAGGAATCGGTGGCCGTCCTGCGCCTGAAAGCTGGCGAGAGTGCGACCGAGGAAGAGATTCGCAGCTACTGCAAAGCCAATATCAGCAGGCACAAGGTTCCCAAGTACTATACCTTCGTGACGGCCTATCCCCTCACCGCCAGCGGCAAAATCAAGAAGTTCGAGCTACGGTCGCAGCTTATCAAGGAGCTTGGCCTGGAAGAACTGGCAAAGATCAGAACGGCATAACCAATCGTAGGGGCAATGCCTCGCGCTTGCCCTGCACACGCATTCTTTACTTTAGCGGAGCGCATAGTATGAACACCCTGACGCCACTCGAAACCCTATATGATCGGCAATATGAACAGCAGCTACTGCCTTTACCGGCTGAACTCGCCAATCTCTACGGGTCGCTCGGCTTTCCGGCTCATCCCGACCGGCCCTATATCATTGGAAACTTCGTGACGACGCTGGATGGCGTGGTCGAACTGGACGTGCCGGGTCATAAGGGCGGGGGCGATATCAGCGGCTTCAACCAGCATGACCGGATGGTGATGGGGCTGCTGAGAGCTACCGCCGACGCGGTCATCGTTGGCGCGGGCACGCTCAACGCCTCGCCCGGTCACCGCTGGACCGCCGAACACGTCTATCGCCCCCTCGCCCACGCATACCGTGAATTACGTGCCGCGCTGGGAAAAACGCGACCGCCGCTTAACGTGATTGTGTCCGCTCAAGGCAAGATTCACCTCAACCACGTACTCTTCCGTTCACCCGAAGTTCCCGTGTTGATTGTAACCACGCGTCAGGGAGCGCAACAGATCGAGGCGCAGCAACCGCTTTCAGCCAACACGCAAATGGAGGTTGTTCCCGCAACCGGGCGTCTTACTGTTCAAGATGTCGTACAGACCATATGTCGTATCCGCTCCTGCGACGTGATTCTGGTCGAAGGCGGTCCTCATCTCATCGGGGATTTCTTCGCCGAACGCTACCTGGACGAGCTATTCCTCACGCTGGCTCCCCAGCTCGCGGGTCGCGAAAGTTCCAGCGACCGCCCCGGCCTGATCGCTGGCAAACTCTTTGCGCCGGAGCATCCGCTATGGGGAACGCTGGTCGGTATCAAACGAGCGGAGAGTCATTTGTTTTTGCGTTATGGATTTGAGATGGAGATTCGGCCTTAACCTTCTCCGTTTGAAACGCTCGAATTCTTCGTGGCGACGCGATTGATCACGTCCGATTTATCGCTCGTCTTCCCTTTCATCCCACTTCTCATGCGCCTCCTGATTACCCACACAGTTCTTCGCTATATGCGATTGCGAAACGCAGAAAATCAAGCGTTTCGCTCAAATCGTCTTTTATATGCTGGGTGCGCCAGATCAATGCTCTTTCGACGGTTGGTCGCCATTTAGCATCAATGGCCTGGCAGGCCCAGGCTGCTGCTGCTGGTTTGGAAGCCACAACACCCTGTTGCAAAGTGTATAATGCGCGACACATGGTCAAAATGGCAAATGCCTGATACTCACGCGGGCGTAACCACTCTGACCCCGCAAGTTGAGCCGTCCAGAAGGTTCTGATCGTTTCACATACGGCTGCTTTAATTGCTTGCATAGGGACGGGATCGATCAATGTTTTGGGCGAGGGACCCCATACGATAACGCCATGCTCGCGCACGATATAACGTTCAATAATCCAATTGCTCCCATGTTGCCCGACGTGAAAATCCCAATCTATTCCAAGCGTTGGATGGCTGGCATTACGAGGATCGTACCGTCGAAGGGCCACACGCGGAATGTAGGAACCCTCTAACCGCCTGGCATAAGGTAGTCCACTAGCGGCAATATCGGCATGCATGGATCGCAGCTCTTCCAGCACGTTTCCGGTGAGATTTTCCGTAGTCACAATCAGGAAATCGATATCGCTGGACTCCGGGTCAAAATCCCCTAATGAGAGCGAACCATAGAGGTAACAGCCGACCAGCTTTTCACGCAGGATAGCTTGCACCCTTGTAAGCAATAAGAGAAGAAGTGCATTCACTTCGTCATATGGCGTCGGATTTGTAGATGCAGCAAAAGACAACCTGATCGCCCCCTACTCAAAAAGAAAGACTATGCAAATCTCCATATTGCGGTTAGAATAAGCACCAACCTTTTGTTTTACCGGTTGTTACTGTAACATATAACATAATCATAACAGGGAAGGAAGATGGCAGATGTTTCAAAATAGCAGCACAACAGATCGTTGCTCCTTCTGTGGCAAGGAGCGAGATAAAGTACAGCAACTCATAGCAGGGCCGGCGGGAGTGTGTATCTGCGATGAGTGCATTGATCTCCACCGGGAGGCCATTGAAAGAGAGTGGCAAGCAGCTCAGCAAAGGGGTGAAACACTTCACGCTAACAGGAAAATGATCACCGCCTGCCGTTCGTGCGGCGTCGCCTCGCCTGCTAGCCACAATTACTGCTTCAATTGCGGCCAGAAGTTGAAGCAAGAGACGTAAAGAGCCGTACATGGTTATATTTCTGGGTCTTTTCCCACCAAGCGGGACCACAGTCAGCCAGGGAGGTACGAACTCTTGCCAGACATTCTGCGGCTATCACGATACCATCATCGGGCAAATTTTCTACGCCGTGATGCCTTATCCCGATTGTGCAGGCTGCGCAAACAACCTTTCCGTATTCGACGCACTGACCGCGACCAGCTCCCATGAGCTGTGCGAGGCCATAACTGATCCCGTCCCAGGGCAAGGATGGTACGATCAAAATAATGGGGAGATCGGCGACATTTGCGCCTGGCAGGTCAAGCAAATCGGTGACTACACCGTTCAGATGGAGTGGTCGAATAACGCTAATAGCTGCGTTTAGCGATTTTGTTGAGATAGCACGTTAAGCAGTTCTCTCCCGTTTTTTTAAAAGAGAGAGAACTGCTTACTATCAATCTTACGCTGCATCAATGATTTCCTTTTTTGCGGCTAAACCACTCAATCAAATATGGATCGAAATGTCTTTCGACCAGTTCCGTCATTTCTTCCAACGAATGACTGCCATCGACCTCATACAGGGGAAGATGATGGGCTTCGGCCTTCTGCTTGACATAGTGTGCAAGCAGGCAATCTCGCTCGATGAGGTTGCGCAGGCGTTTTCCGGGATCGCTGCCCTCATTATAAACGCCATGGCGCTGCTGCCGCCTGATCAGTTCCGCGTGTTTGCGCCGCCTGGCCTGTTCGCAGAAGCTATCCGTCGGCACCAGCCAGATCGCTTGATGCGGGCTGGAAAGATATGGAGCAACGCATTCTGGGAAGAAGTTGCCCTCAGCCACGATAAAATTTTCTTTTGGCAGGGCCAGCAGATCCTCAATCACCAGAGCAAAATCTCTGGTCCAGGACACAATGGTCTCTTGAAACATCTCTTCGACGGACCGCTGTACCCAGCGCTGGTCCATACTCATCTTCAGAAACGCCTCTGCCTCAGCATCTCCCGCAGCGATCCGCCGTGCAAAATGATGGCGTGCAAGAGCGTCAACATGGTAATCGAGAAAGACGTAGATGCGGGTAATAGTGTGGCTGATGGTGGACTTCCCCGAACACGGGGAGCCCGCAATCCACAGGACATGTGAGAGTTTTTGGGCAATATCCGACTGCTCCTGCATGCTTCGTTCTCCTTTGATAGCTTCCGCGCTCTAACGCCATTGACACATTGGCAGGGCAAGGGCAAGGGCAAGGGCAAGCCCCGCCCCTACGGAGCGTGGTATCGAAGTTCTTTGAAACCTTCTCTATTACAAGGCGATTTCGCGTTATATTGGCTATAAGAAGCATACATGAACGAACGTGAAAAAACATCCGCCAATTGGACGAAGCGGAACCATTGACGGATGCCTTACAATAAGAGAGGAAAGAAGCTTATATTACTTATATCCTCCGTAAACCGCATGTCCCGCTCGCATCCAATAGCAATCGACGCTGCTAAAGCCTGCTTCGCTGAGCCAGCGCAACTGGTCGCTGAGGGGCGAGGGCTGGTCGAATGTGTCGGGGGTGCCGTAGTCATGGAGAAAATAGTTCCATTGGAGCTCTTTGTAACGCTCATAGCCGCTCAGGTCGCCTCTGATTGCGAGGCTCTGCTCGCGCACAATCTCGTCATATTGACGCGCGAAGAGATCGGCGATCTGGCGGTTGGCGGGCTCGATGATATCGGCCAGCAACAACGCTCCCCCAGGCTCAAGAATCGCCGCTATGTCTTTGAAAAGTTGCTGCTTGCCTTCGCCCGAGAGGTGATGGATACAGAGCGAAGAAAGGACGCAGCGCAGATCGGTGGGTAGCTGCGCGCGCCAGTCCTGGGCCGCGATATCAAACCAGCTCACTTCTACGTGGTCACCAAAACGGGCCAGCCGCTGGCTCAATTGCTCAAGCATCACTGTCGAGCCGTCGAGCGCGAGATAGCGGCAGTTGGGAAATTGCTCCAGGATCGCCGCCGCCAGTTCGCCGCCGCCCGCTGCCAGTTCTACCAGCGAGAAATCTTCATCCTTGCGCGCCGGGATCAGTCCCAAAAGCGTGCTCGTCTGTTCCGCACGTCCGGGCACGAAGATCTCGTTGGTCTCTAGAAAATGCTGCGAATCGCTCTCTTCCCATTGACCCGCTGAAATAGGGGATTGGTCGGCCATGCGCTGAATCCTTTCTGGCTTTATTCAACTCATTGCTTGTATTGTTCAAGTTCGCGTTGCAGGGCTTCGAGGCGGGCCTGGAGGCGCATGATGATGCCGATCCCTTCGAGGTTGACGCCGAGGTCCTGATGAAGGCGGCGAATGCGGCGCAACAGTGTCATATCTTCTTCGCTGAAACGCCGCTCCTCGCCTGGGACGTCGATGCCTTCGATGATGCCCGCGTCATAGAGTTGGCGAATAAACTGCACTTCCATGCGGCAGTATTGCGCGGTTTCCTCTTCGCTGTAATAAGAGGTCGTCTGGCTGCTCCCAAGAATGATGCGTGTATAGCATTGCTCGTTCATGATTGCTCCCCTGCTCCTGTGGTGGATTGACCGGTATAACCGATAGAACGGGCGAAAGCCTCGAAGAGGCGTCGCTGCTCATCGGTGAGATGGGTCGGCAGCACGACCGAGGTTTCGGCATACAAATCGCCGCGCTGCTCCGGCTGTCCGACATGAGGCATGCCCTTTCCTCGCAGGCGAAACGCTCTGCCGTTGGCGGTACCAGCCGGGATGCGTAGCAGCAGGCGGCGACCATCTGGCGTTGGCACCGGCACTTCGCCGCCGAGCATGGCAGTTGCCAGGGGGACATCCACCGTTGTACGCAAGGTTGTGCCCTCGCGGGTATAGCGCGGGTCGGGACGGATGTGAACGCGCAAATAGAGGTCGCCACGGCCAGCAGCTCCCTGCACCCCCTGTCCGGCGATGCGAATACGCGCGCCATCATCCACGCCTGCGGGGATCTTTACCTCTAAACGGCGCGTCGTGCCATCGGGCTCAGTGAGTTCAAACGTGCGGGTGACGCCCTGGTACGCTTCTGCCAATGTAACCTCGATAGGCGATTCGACATCTTCGCCACGCCTGGGCTGCGCTCGTCGCCCCGCTCTGGTACGTGTTGCGCCTCCAGGGGCAAAGCCAGAATGGAAGTAGGTCTCGAAAAAGTCGGAGAAAGGCGATTGCCCGCCAAAGAGATCCTCCAGATCCTCCTCATTGACGGTATAATACTGGTAGTTTCCCCTCCCAAAACCGCCTGTCCCCGCTCCTCGACCGGCGCCAGCCTGCGCTCCTTCGCCGGGCCAGCGTCCATACTGCTGGTAATAGTTCAGCATCTCGTCGTATTTCTGGCGCTTTTCGGGATCAGAGAGCACCTCGTTGGCCTCGTTAATCTCCTTAAATTTTTCTTCCGCCGTCTTGTCATTGGGATTAACATCGGGATGATACTGGCGCGCCAGCTTACGATAGGCTTGCCTGATCGCCTTCTGATCGGCGTCTCTGTTTACCCCCAATATTTTATAATAGTCCTTAAAATCGACTGCCATCAGCTCAATCTCTCCACAATATTGCGCTATATCTTCGTAGGGACAGGTTTCGCGCCCGCCCATGTTGGGAATGGATCAGTTGCAGGGCAGGTGCGAGACCTGCCCCTACAGTTATTACGTCAAAGGGCATAAATAGGTTTAAGGCGAAAGAAGAGGCGGCGGATATCCCCTGTACATTGAAATGTTCCGCGCAGCAGGGCAGGGGCAAGCCCTGCCCCTACCGAGCGCGGAAAAGAAGTCCATGAATCCGCCGCCTCCGTTTGCAGAGTCAAGCTTAGATCTCGCGATACTCACCTTCGATGGTGCCGGAGTCTGATCCTGGCTCACGGCCTGGCGCTTCACCCGGACGAGGTGGCATATTGGGGCCGGGGCCGCCGGGACCGGCTGTTGCGCCTGCCTGGCTGTAGACCTCCTGGCCGATCCGCTGCATCGTCTGTTCCAGGTCGCTCATCGTGCTGCGCATGCGGTCGGTATCGTTGCTTGAGAGCGCGTCACGCAATGTCTGGAGCTTCCCTTGCGCCTCTTCACGCAGGCTGGGCGAAACCTTGCCGTCCAGATCGTTCAGCGTGCGCTCGGACTGATAGGCGACGTTATCCGCGCGGTTACGCAGCTCGATCTCCTCTTTGCGCCTGCGATCTTCCTGAGCATGCGTCTCGGCCTCGCGCACCATGCGATCAACATCCGCCTGAGAGAGACCGCTAGAGGCGGTGATAGTGATAGCCTGCTCCTTGCCAGTGGCTTTATCGCGGGCGGAGACGTTGAGGATGCCGTTCGCATCGATATCGAAGGTGACGTCGATCTGCGGTATGCCACGCGGCGCGGGCGCGATGCCCTGCAAGGTGAAGTGGCCCAGGCTCTTATTGTCACGAGCCAGCTCGCGCTCGCCCTGCAATACGTGGATCTCGACGGCTGGCTGGTTATCGACTGCGGTGCTAAAGGTTTCGCTTTTGCGCGTCGGGATAGTCGTGTTGCGCTCAATCAACCTGGTCATGACGCCACCGAGCGTCTCGACTCCCAACGAAAGCGGGGTCACGTCGAGCAGCAGCACATCCTTGACTTCACCCTTGAGCACACCGGCCTGGATAGCTGCGCCGATGGCTACCACTTCGTCAGGATTGACGCCCTTGTGTGGCTCCTTGTTGAAAATCTTGCGCACCAGCTCGACTACGGCAGGCATGCGCGTCTGGCCGCCCACCAGCACAACCTCATTCACATCCGAAGCTTTGATATCCGCATCTTCCAGCGCCTTCATCACCGGACCGCGTGTGCGCTCAATCAGGTCGCCGACCAGTTGCTCCAGCTTTGCGCGGGTGAGCGTCATGACGAGGTGCTTTGGCCCGCTGGCATCTGCGGTAATAAAGGGCAGATTGATCTCCGTCTGCATGGTTGAAGATAGCTCTATCTTGGCTCGCTCTGCCGCCTCTTTGAGACGCTGGAGGGCCATGCGGTCCTGGCGCAGGTCAATGCCCTGCTCCTTGCGAAACTCATCGGCGATCCAATCGACGATGCGCTGGTCAAAATCATCGCCGCCCAGGTGGGTATCGCCGTTGGTGGCCTTGACCTCGAAGACCCCTTCACCCAGTTGCAGGATCGAGATATCAAAGGTGCCGCCGCCCAGGTCGTAGACGGCAATGGTCTGGTCTTTGTTCTTCTCCAGACCATAGGCCAGGGAAGCCGCAGTCGGCTCGTTGATGATGCGCAACACCTCCAGTCCGGCGATGCGACCCGCGTCTTTCGTGGCCTGACGCTGGGCGTCGTTAAAGTAGGCGGGGACGGTAATGACCGCCTGGGTGATCCTCTCTCCCAGCTTGGCCTCGGCGTCGAGCTTCATCTTCTGCAAAATCATCGCTGAGATTTCGGGCGGGCTGTATTCGCGACCCTCAATGACGACGCGCACATCGCCATTGGCGGCGCGCGCAATCTTGTAAGGGACCATTTTTATGGTGCGCTGCACTTCGGGATCGTCAAACTTACGCCCCATCAGGCGCTTGATTGAAAAGACGGTATTCTCCGGGTTGGTGACTGCTTGCCGTTTGGCTACCTGACCGACCAGCCGTTCACCGCTTTTCGTTACCGCCACAATCGAGGGGGTGATCCGCGACCCTTCCCTATTCTCCAGCACGGTCGGTTCACCGGCTTCGATGATCGCCATAACCGAGTTTGTGGTCCCAAGATCAATGCCGAGTACTTTTGCCATGATAGCTTCTCTCTTTCTTGTCTCACTTCTATCTTACGCTTATCCCGAAAACACTACTGCGTATGCGCTATGAGGCAACAACCACCTGAGCAGGACGGATGATCCGCTCCCCGATGATATAGCCGGGACGGATCACGTTGACGACGACGCCCGCCTCTGTATCGGGATGGGGCACCGTCATCACCGCTTCGTGCCAGTGTGGATCGAAACGCTCTCCAGGCTGCCCAATCTGACGTACCCCCAGTTGCTCAAGCATCCCGATGAGCCGCCGCGCAATCAAGAGAATGCCTTGCACCCAGGGATGATTGGCTAGCTCAGGCGGTATCGATACTAAGGCCCGCCCGAGGTCGTCGAGCAGAGGTAAGAGCTGCTCTATCAGATCACTTTGGGCCACTATCCGTTCCTGGGCCTGCTCCTGAGCAGCACGCCGCTTGTAATTCATGAAATCAGCCTGGGTGCGGCGCAGCAGGTCCAGATATTCCTCCGCCTTGCGCTCCTCTTCCTCAAGTTGCTTCGTCAGCGTCTGCATCTCCCTTCCATCCTGTCCATCCTCTTGCACAGACTCCGAGGCACGGGATTGCGGGTCATTTTGCGCCATAATACGCCCCCTTTTCTTTCAGTTCACACAACATCTCCCAATGGAGAGCTTCCTCTTATTTATTTCACGAACCGCGTGGCAAAAAAGAAGATTAGAAAAGCTCTCTTTTCTGTATCCGGCCAGCAGCAAGCAGGCGTTGCTAAGTACAGTAGATGGTAGCTTTGCCTTTGTTAGCCATTTTTACGTATCAGGCCCTACTCAGAAATTTACTTGATATTAAGCAAGTAATGGTATACTGGAACTAGTCTTATACTACTTATTAAGAAGCTGTGACGAGGTCGTTACTGAATTTAATAGTAGTACTATGATGGATGTTGGCGAATATTTCCACATCTTGGAAAAAATATCTGACGGCACAGGCACTTTTCCTGTGATGCGCAGATAGATAGAGGAATGGAATATGAGGATAGCACAAATCGCGCCCCCCTGGATCTCTATTCCGCCCAGGAATTACGGTGGGACGGAGAATGTTCTTCATCATCTTGTTGAAGAACAAGTCGCGCAGGGGCATCAGGTTACCCTCCTGGCGCCAGGCGATGCGAAAACATCGGCCAGGCAAGTCTCCTTCTTCCCCAGATCGCTGATTGAAGATGGCATCCCCTGGCAAGCCCATCTGAAAGCCTATTACCATCTGTTCAAGGCGGTGCAGTATGTGAAGCAACATAGCTTTGATATCGTTCATGCTCATCTCTCATCAACGACCGATATGTATCTTTTGCCGCTGCTGACCTCCCTGCATATTCCTCATGTGACAACGCTTCATAGTCATTTCCCTTTTGACAACAATACCAACAGCTGGACCGGCGATGCCGATCAATATTTTATGGAGTGGGCTCCTTCTGTTCCCCTGGTTGCCATCAGCGAATGCGCTCGTAAGCTGGAGACGCTGCCAGTGAAATTCGTGGGCGTGGTACATCACGGTGTTCCGATGGAGCCGTATCGCGCCAGCGTTCATCGGCAGACGGATGATTTTTTTATGTGGATCGGGCGCTTTGTGCCGGAGAAGGGGGCGCATCTGGCTATCGAAGCTGCCAGACGCACCAGCAACCGGCTCCTGTTAGCAGGCACGATTGATCGCCACGTTGACGCATCGGTACGCTACTTCCAGGACGTGATCAAACCGCTGATCGACGATAGGCAGATCTGTTACCTCGGGCCGGTCGATAAGGAGCAGAAAGCGGACCTGTTCAGTCGGGCTCGTGGCTTTCTCAATCCCATCGAGTGGGAAGAGCCTTTCGGCATGGTGATCATCGAGGCAATGGCGCACGGCTGTCCGGTCATTTCCTTCCAGCGAGGAGCAGCGCCGGAGATCGTCGCGCACGGTTGCAGCGGCTTCCTGGTGCGCACAGTTGAAGAGATGATCGAGCATATTCCCCGCATTGCCGAAATCGACCGCAGACAGGTACGCCTGCATGCCGAGCGCAACTTCTCGGCCCGCGTCATGGCCGAGAATTACACCCATGTCTATAAGAAGGTAATGTTGCTGCACCGGGGTGCGCTGGCTGCACGCGTTTCCAAACCTATCGCGCTGGTGCCATAGGCGCAAATGTAGCGTTTCAAACTTTTCTCATGCTATCTGGTAGCATGAGAAAAGTTTGAATACTATTATCCTTTGACGGCGCCCGCGGTCAGACCCGCGACGATGCGGCGTTGGAGGAAAAGCACCATGATCACCAGGGGCACGGTCACGATAATCGCGGCGGCGGCAAGCTGGCCGTAGGCGATAACGTGCTCGGAATTGAAACGCGTGATGCCGACCGTAACAGGCTGGGCGCTCTCGTCAGTTGTCAGGGTCAGGCCGAAGAGGAAGTCGTTCCAGACCGCGATAAACGAGAGGATAGCGGCGGCAAACACGCCGGGCGCGGTCAGCGGCACGATCACATGCCAGAGCGCCTGGAGCCTGGAAGCCCCATCGACGCGTGCAGCTTCCTCAAGATCGGGGGGCAGGTCGCGGAAGAACGAAGTCAGGAACCAGACCGTCAAAGGCAGAGTCAGCACCAGATCGGGGATCACCAGCGCGGCATAGGTATTATAGACGTAAATGGGTCCGGTGAAGAGCACAAAGAGCGGCCCCACCATCGCAATGAATGGGAACATATTGACGGAGAGAATCGTCATCAAGACCGCCGGTTTCCCAAAGAACTTGAGGCGCGCAATGGCGTAGGCGCAAAGAATGCCGAACAGCAGAGCCAGCACGGTCGTCACAACAGCGATAATCACGCTATTTCTGAGCGTCGGCAAAAAGAAGGTCGAATTGGTCAACGCTTTGGTATAGTTGCTGAGATCGAACGACTGAGGGAAAAGAGTCGGCGGCGAGGCGTTGATCTCAACTCCGTTTTTGATCGATGTGATGAATGTCCAGTAAAGGGGAGCCAGCGCGATAAAGACAACGAGCGCGACGGCGATATACCGTCCAACCTCGCCGATGGTCCACTTGCGTTTCGGTTCGAGATCGCGCTCACGCGCCCTCTCAGCGGCAGGACTCATGGCCTGTTCCTGTATAGCCATACTTCACCATCCTATCTATTCTTCAACGGCAGTCAACGTTTAAGCGGCCTCTCGTACCACATCACGCATCATGGAGACGAAGATGAGGCTAATAATGATCCCCAGGATAAAGACAATCACGGCTGATGCCACCCCCGGCGCGAAATCCTCAGGGGTGCCCGCGAACATATGGAAATCGGCGTACGACGCCATCGAGGGCACCGAGCGTTGCCCAAAGACATAAAACAGGTCAAAGACGCGAACGGCGTCCAGCGTACGGAAGAGCAGCGCGATCAGCAAGGGATTTTTGAGCATAGGCATAGTGATATTCCAGAAGCGTTGCCAACGCGTGCAACCATCAACGCTGGCGGCCTCGTATAGTTCGGCAGGAATCACCTGCAAGCCAGCCAGCAATAGCAAAGCCATAAAGGGGGTTGTTTTCCAGACATCGGTGATGAGGGCCGCGGCTATCACTCCGTTTGTGCTGCCAATCATGGTATCGCCGGGGGCCAGCATATGCAGCGATTGCAGGAAATAGGTGATGACGCCTGTCTGATCGTTATACATCAGCAGCCACATCTGAGCAGAGACCACGGTTGGAAAGGCCCAGGGAACCAGGATAGCCGCGCGTACCAGGCCGCGCCCGGGAAAAGTTTTATTGATCAGCAGCGCAACGCCCAGGCCGAAGATCGTTTCCAGCGCGACGCTGATCACGGTGAAAATCAAGGTCGTCGCTGTGGCTCCCTGGAAGACCGGATCGCTCAGCACATGGATATAATTACTCAAACCAACGAAGTTGGCCGCGGGCAACAACGGGTTGTCTAGCAGACTGATACGGATAGAATCGATCATGGGGTACACTGCTATGACCAGGATGAGCAAGATGGCAGGCAATACCAGCCAGTAAGGCATCAGCCCGCCGGCCATGCGCACGCGTTCCCCCAGAGTTAACCGCTCGACAGGGCGTTCAGCAGTCGCAGTTCGCGTCGCCATAACGCTTATTCCCTCTCTATATTTATACTGGAGGCGATGATACCCGCGAGCAGGGAGGGTAGGTGGTAGGGATGGAAGATCCCAATCGTGAGTACTCGCCTCTATTTAGAGTAATGCATCGAAAATCCGCATAATAGGAAAGAAATAGCGGGAGAATTTCAAAAGAAGGGGTAAGAAAGCTTACCCCTTCTGCTTCCTACTAAGACGTTACGAGCTGCTGCAGTTCGGTTTGGAGCGCGCTCAGAGCATCATTCGGGCTAACCTGCTTCTTGAGCGCCTGGTACACATGACGCTGGATCGCATCCGAGAGGGATGTGTACTTGGGAGAGACCGGGCGCGGCAACGCATTCTGCAGGATGGGTTTGAGTTTACCGAAGAGAGCCTGTTTGGACAATACCTGCGGGTCGTCATAGACGCTCTGCAAAGTGGTAGTCCACGTCGCGCTGATCGCACCTTTTTTCTGGGCATCGGGCTGCAGCATGTACTTGATAAACTCCCATGCCTGGTCTGCGCGCGGGGTGAAGGCGTTAATCGCGAGATTCCAGCCGCCGATAGCGGAATGGCCGGTTGTGCTGGTCCCGCCATAGGGCAGAGAAGTGATATCAAACTTGTTAGCAATTTTGGACTGAGCGGGATCATTGCCAAGAGCATAAGCGTAGGGCCAGTTGCGCATAAAGGCGGAGTCGCCATTCTGCCAGGTTGTACGGGAAGGATCTTCCATGTACGTGGTCACGGCATCTGGCGAGATAGTCCCTACCCAGCTCACCATCATGGCAAGAGCCTGTTGGGCCTCGGGGCTATTGACGGTGACTTTGGTGGGATCGTTTGGATCGAGGACCGCGCCACCAAAGCCGTGCAGCACCTCGACAAAGTCGCACACCAGTCCCTCATACTGCGCTCCCTGCCAGACATAGCCATACTTGACTTTGCTCGGCGACACGCTCTTCGCCATATTGGTCAGATCATTCCAGGTCGCAGGTGGAGTCTGGATCAGATCTTTGCGATAATAGAGCAGTCCGATATCCGTGCGATATGGCGCGGCCCAGATCTTGCCCTGGTACGTACATGCCTTGATTGGTCCCTGAAGATATTTGTCGCGCTCGCTGGCAGGCCACTGGCTATCGGTGATTGGCTTTGTCCACTGGCTGGCGGCGAACTGTGCCGGATAGACAACGTCGATAGACATCACATCGATGCTGCTGTTGCGAGCACGTAGCATATTATTATATCTGGTCAGCATGTCATTGGTACTTGACGGCCCTTGCTGCCAGGTAACGTGAATGCCCTTCTGCTTGCCAATGGTCTGATTGAAGGTATTCGCCAGATCACCGTATGTATTAGTGGAATCCTGCTCGCTTTGCCAGACAATGTTGGTCACACCGCCATTGCTTCCACCGCCACCGCCACCGCAGGCTTCGAGCAACGAGCCAGCGACGGTGCTGCTCAGGCCAATGGCAGCAGCTCGCTCAAGAAAAGTACGACGGGTCATACGGCCTGCACGGATTTTGACAATAATTTCGTCTAACGCCTCGCGTTGTTCGGGGATCATGAGGTGTCCTCCTTAACTTCCTTTTGTTAAAAAAATGATGAGGGGGATTATAAGTACCTGCGTGTACTACGTAATATACTCTAGTACCGTTTCAAACAGCCAAACCTCTTCTCTATAAGAAGTTGTGACCGTAGGTAGCTACCTCATCCATTATAAAAATAAACCTCTTACCTATTACTAAGAGTACATTTTAGTAGGGGGTTAGTCAATGGGATGGGGAGAGATACGGAAAAATGAGGCTTGATAGGGCAATTATGCCTGATATAGAGGAAACCCGAGTCATTACGGTTTTATCGATACAGTTAATATGAACAGGAAAAGAGCTCCCCACATAATTGCAAATATGTAGCTGCAAATCAGCCCAAAGTTCGTTATAACCGCATAACCCGAGGGCCATTTCGGAGTGCCAGGGCGAATTGATCTATGCCCCAGGAAGATACCAAGCACGGAAGGGATGAGACAGGATAGCATAATCGCTGTATGCACAAGGAACATTCCCAGCGCAAAAGGGGTTAGATTGGACAGGCTGAGATACCAGGTGCTTTGAAACGATTGATCCGTAATCAGTGAGGAGGTAAGAGGCATGACAACCATTGGAGCGACTCCTCCAAGTAAGGCAAGAACGAGACTCCACACTGCATTATGGTTTTGTAAGGGGACAGATCGTTGTTTTTTGCCCCGCCCCACCATGACTTGCTGCAGCTGCACCTGCCTTGCGCTGCCTGTTGCTAATACTTGCCGGGGTGGCTGGTAGGGGCGTACATAGGAAGGAGATTGGAAGCTGCGAGGAGGCTGTTTGCGCTGGGCTGGCTGTCCCTGCACGCGCTGTTGTGCCGAGAAGCGTTGCAGTTCTTTTTTGACCGCCTGAATATTCTCAGGACGATCACTGCTCTTGAGCGCCACCATACGCGTGATGAGCGGCTCCAGGGCTGCAAGCTCAGGCCGCCGCTGACTCACGGGGGCGAATGCGAAGGGATGTTGCGCCGGGTCTGTGCCGGTGAGGAGTTGGTGAAGAAGGGCTCCCAGACTATAAATATCGGCGCGCGGCGTTGTCTGAGCTTTGCCATATTGCTCAGGGGCCGCGTAGCCAGGAGAGCCAAAGGGGATTGTATCCCTGGCCTTACCGGGCTTAAAGATGCGAGCTATACCAAAGTCGATCAGGAAGAGATGTCCATGCGAGGTGAGTATGACATTGGCCGGTTTGAGGTCTCGATAGATAACCGGAGGGTGTTGCGCATGCAGATATTCCAACACATCGCAGAGCACGAGACCGATATCAATCACTTCGGTAAGAGGCAAGCGGGCATGATGCGGCCCTTCCAGAAGCTGTTCCAGCGAAGTGCCATCGACAAAATCCATCACCATATACCAGCATTCCGCGTCACTAAAGTGGTCAAGGATGCGTGGCAAGCTACGATGGCGAAGAGGGCTGAGAAGGCTTATTTCGCGATTAAATGTGTCTGTAGCTTCAATTTTTTCCTGAGTAGTCAGGCCACGCAAACTGATGGCTTTGATGGCGACGATTTTGCCGGTGGTTGTATCTTCGGCTTTATATACCGCGCTAAAGCCGCCTGAGCCTACCTGTGATCGGAGACGATAGCGATTGAGGAGCACCTGTGGCTTATATACTTGCAGGGCTAACGGATGGGTCTTAGCGGACAACACAATGCCGCAAGCAAAGCAATGCTCGTCCTCCTGCAGATTGAAGGCTCCACAGTTTGCGCAGTAACGTTCTACCGTCATATGTTTTATTTACCTATTATGCATCTTTAGCTTCAGGTATATTTATTTATATTGTACGCAAAAATGGAGGGAACTGCCAGTGGAACAGGGCAACCGCAATGGGTTGCCCCTACCAAACATACAGGTGCGTTGATGATCTGGAACAGGGCAACCGTAACCCCCTACCAACGGTGCCTCTGAGGGGGAACAGAGCAACCGCGATGGGTTGCCCCTACCAAATTACAGGTGTATATGAGGTGGAACGCGTTGTACAAGTCGTTATGGGCGTCCGGTAAAGATGCTTTGGGGCAGGAAGGCGCCTACCAGCCAGTGCGGCGCATCGACTACTTCGCAGAGCTTGAGATCGACGGCGACGCTACAGAGCATGTAGGCGTCGGCGCGCGAGAGACCATAGGTGCGCTGCAAATAATCGATCATGTGGCGTACGGCTTTGCGCGTGGCCTCCATCAGATCGGGACCGATGCCGTCGGTACAGTAATAGGGGGACGTGTTGGTGCGCTGGGCCAGCGGGCCTGCCGTGAAGAACTGCGGCTCCGGCACGGGCCTGTCTTTATGGACGGTGAGACGAACGGTAGCGCGCATCGGCGTCTCGATAGCGGTGCCACAGACCTCACCATCGCCTTGAGCCGCATGCCCATCGCCCATTGAGAAGAGCGCCCCCTCGACCTCCACCGGTAAGAACAGCCGCGCACCCTTCGTCAGATGTTTGGTATCCATGTTGCCCCCGTGCCGGTAAGGCGGGATGGTTGAGAAGGCGCCAGCGACACCGGGAGCCAGGCCAACCTCGCCGCAGAACGGGGACAGGGGAATGCGAATACCCGGCGCGAACTCGCCGTAGCCATCCGCTCCACCTTCAAGATGCCATACTTTGATCGCAGGCTCGGGAAATTCGTCAGCCAGCAAGCCAAAGCCGGGGATAATGGCGGTCCACCCCCACTCCGCCGGCTGCAAATCAAGGAACTCTACCTCCAGCGTATCGCCCGGGGCAGCTCCTTCTACATAAATAGGGCCATTTACCTGGTCAACACGGGCGAAATCGAGCGTGCGAATAGCCTCAACAGTGCTCTCCGGTCCAATCTGCCCGTTGGAAGCCTCCAGCATGTCGAAGCTTACTTCTTCGCCCGATTGAATTCTGGCAATCGGTGGAATGCTATGGTCCCAGGCCAGATGCCACTGGTCGCGATGAACGTGAATCGTGCGTCCTCTGCGTGATGTCTCGGTCATGATGTATCCCTCTTTTCTTTTTTGCTACGTTTCCTGCTCTCCTATTATAGAATCAAAATCCGAAGAGGGAAGCGCCGTTAATCCCAGGAAAACGGCCCCAGACAAGCACAATGATCAGGGCAATGATCATCACGATAGCCACGGTAAGTGCTGGAGAGCCTGTACGCGGACCGGTCCTGCCCAGGCGATTGCTGATAAAACCATCTCGCCCCATCGAGAACAGGACGCGAGCGCCAGCATTAGCCGTACCAAGCGCGCTGGCGAAGGCGCTGATCGTAGCTCCGAAGTCGATGACGGTCGCCATAACGTTACCGACGTAACGCTGGCCCAGATCGCCCAGCGGAGTGGTCGAGTTGGCAAACGTCTTGATACCGGTATCATTAGTACCGAAGCCAACCGTCTGAGCATACGTCACGGCCACATAAAAGATACCAGTGCCGATCACAGCAGCGAGCATAGCCAGCGGCATGTTGCGGCGCGGGTTGCACGTCTCCTCCCCAAGCGCGGCGGCACCCTCGTGGTTTTCTTCTGTTCCATAGCTTCCTTCCTCCGTCTCTGAATTTCCCGCTGCAACTTACAACGGAAAAACACCCGCAGCTTGGTAGCATACCCAATTCACGCCCAAAAAACAATCCTTCCAGAGGAGAAGTAAATATGTTATTATGCGTATGATATTCATCAACATAATATTCAATAAATTAAAAGGAGTAAAGTGAAATGGGGTGGGATATCACAGGCTTTATCGAGTGCCGTCAGCAAAATACGCAGGAACCTGATGCGAGTTGGGCAATGATCGAGAATCTTTATCCACTGTATCGCGGGCGCAACTATGATTCTTTTGGCTGCCTGTTCGGTTGGAAGAATTTCGCGCATTTCCGCCCTATTGCGAGAGGGCGTGGCCTGCCACCCGATGTCTCGCCCGAGATCAGGAACGCGTATGCAGAGGCCGAAGAGTATGCCGCGGGAACAACCTGGATTAGCTGGTCAGAGATCAAAGCCATTGATTGGGAGGAGGAATCGGAGCAGGCAGACAGTCGCATTCATCGCTACGAACGCAACGAACAGGGTGAACTGGTCTATAAAGGCAAGGCAGCCTGGAGCCGGGAATTTATGGAACTGGTCAATAGCCAGCAGCTAGAAACCGAAGCGGGCACCATGCTGAGTATAATGGAAGCGCTGTTCGTCATGCCTACCAGACCGGAGGGGCAGCAATGGGAAAAGGGCAATGTCGTCTATAAAGCTGAAAAGCTCAAGCGTAAAGAGGCGTGTAGCGATTGGCACGGCGTTTTTGATGCAATGCAAAAGCTGGCAACCACTTATGGGGATGATGGAGTGAGGTTGGTCGTCTGGTTCGTTTTTTAGCAGGAACATTGCTCACACAATTTTGTGTTCAACCGCGTAACGGGTCGCGGCGCTGCGCGAGATGACGTCAAGCTTGCGATAGATGGCCTGGACATGCACATTGACTGTACGAGGACTCAGGACCAGGCTACTGGCAATCTGATTATTCGTCAGCCCGCTCGCCAGGAGACGCAGCACCTCAGTTTCACGAGCGGTTAGCCCGCCATGCACAGGCGAAGAAGGTTTCGTGACGGTAGCTGAGGTGGGAATGGGCTGTCCTGGCTGCAATGACTTTAAGAGGGCGACGGCTTCAAGGAGCATCTCGCATCCCTGCGCCCGGCACAGGCGCTCACACTCTTCCAAGAAAGATCTTGCCAGCTCCCGATCATTTTGAGAGAGGGCCAGTCGTCCGGCAACATAGAGCGCCTTCGCCTGGAGTTGCGCAGGAGCTCCTCCAAAGCTCTCCACGGCCAGCACCTGTTCTAAAAGATGTCTCCTTTCGCTAATAGAGCCATGCATAAACCAGAACTCGTCCAGCGCGTCGATCAGCGGCAAAAGCTCCTCTAGATTTTTGCACTCCAGCAACCATTGGAGCGCCGCATGAATATTCTCGTAATCTCGCTCCAGATGCTGCGGCCCATGCTCGCTCTTTCCGGCTGCTTTTATTACAGCAATGTAACAACGGGCATGGGCCTGGCGACAAACTTCCAGCTCCCCCGATGCCTCCAGGCATTCCAGGGCGTATTCGCGCACCATCTCTAACATGAGCAGCCGCGACTCATTATCAGGCTGCTCGCTCCATTGCAGCAAGCTTTTATCTATAAGTGAAGCCACCACATCCAGCACAGATGCCCCTAAACTCGTGAGAGATGTGCAAAATGTTTCCAACTGCTCCAGGGTACAACCACCGGCAAATAGCGCCATGCGGCGGAAAAGCGTGCGCTCATCGGCTGTGAGCAGGTCATAGCTCCATGTGAGGGTCGCGCGCAACGTCTGCTGGCGACTGGGCATATCAGCGCGTCCTAACGTCAGCACATCCAGCCTGCGCTCCAAACGATGTAGCAGCGCCTGGGGAGAAAGATGCTTGATGCGAGCCGCCGCCAGTTCAAGCGCCAGAGGTACGCCGTCCAGCCACGCGCAAATCTCGGCGATACAGCGCGCATTACTATCGGTCAGGCGAAAATCAGGTTTGACGGCCTGCCCGCGCTGCACAAAAAGGCTGATCGATGGCACATAGAGCAAATTTTCATAGTCCGGCAGGTGACGTAGATCGGGCAGAGCCAGCGGCGATAGAGGAAACTCATGCTCGCCCCGAACGCGCAAGATGGCCCGGCTGGTCACCAGCATCCTGATCCCGGGGCAGCACGCCAGTAGATCCACCAGCAGGGAACCTGCCGCGATCACCTGCTCGAAGTTATCAAGCACCAGCAGCATATGCCTGTCATGTAGGAAAGCAACCAGGCGTTCAAAAGCAAGCTCAGTATCTGTGTCGCGCAGGCCAAGAGCGTGCAGCATTGCCAGCGGCACCGCGCCAGGTTCGCTGACAGATGCCAGATACACGATACAAACGCCATCCGCAAAGGATGCCCGCAACTCTGCGGCAAGCTGTAATGCCAGGCGCGTCTTACCAATACCGCCCGGACCAGCCAACGTCAACAGGCGCACAGCAGAGTTTTGCAGCAGCACCCTCGCCGCTTGAAGCTCATAGTCACGCCCAATGAGAGAAGTGATAGCAGTTGACACACAATATGCGCTCTGATACTGAAAATAAGAGGCATATTTTGGTTCGACAGAACATTGATAGCTTTTATTCTTATTCATTACCACTCACCCAGGATAGAGCTTGCTATGCAGACGGCCAACGCTGCTGGCGCGCTCCCACGATCAATTGGGGAGCTACAGCTCAGGCCGTCTGAAACGAATAGCACAGCGTAAGAGGTTTCGTATTAAGAGATTGTATTATGGCAACGCACTCGCTCTATTGCTCACATCATACCTGAGACGCCACTATCCTGGTAGTAATGAATTTAGCCACAACTATTAGTAATTGATAGATTCGCTTATCACAGCAATCGAGGCGATCTCGATCATAGTTATAAGCGTAACATTTTTTAGGTTTCCTAATCAAGAAGATGATGTGTATTCACACTTTTGTAGGAAAAATCTCTCCTCCTTTTGGGTGAGGCAGCCTTCACAACGAACCAGTTAAAAATAGAGTGTTCGGACGATGCCTTTTTTTGATGACAACCGTACAATTGAAATACTTAGTTAAGATGTGCTCCTCCTGTTCAGAGGGTAGTCTTGGAGCAGGAACTTCGATGTCTTGGAGAAAAGGGAGATGAGTTAATGACGATTCGGGTGCTGATCGTGGACGATTATCCCATTGTACGAGCGGGTTTGCGCCTGTACCTCGGACGCTCAGAGGAGATAGAGATTGTGGCCGAAGCTAGCAATGGGACTGAGGCCATAGAGAAGGCGCTCGCCTTGCGCCCAGACATCACCCTGATGGACCTATTGCTGCCCGACATTGACGGTATTGCCGCGACCGCCATTATTCATCGAGAAGTGCCGGAGACCAGGATTATCATTCTGACCAGCGCGCTTGACGGGGCTTCTGTTGCCGGGGCTATCCGTGCGGGAGCCACCAGCTATCTATTGAAGGATGACCAGATCGACGAATTACAGGCGGCAGTCAAAGCTACAGCCAGCGGCCAGGCATACTTTTCTCCCCTTGCCTCCTCCTACCTGATGCGTGAGCTTCAGGAGCCAGAAGGACCGGAGCCCCTGACGGAACGCGAAACTGACGTGTTACATCTGCTGATCCAGGGGCGCTCCAATAAAGAGATAGCGCTGGCTTTGAATCTCGCCGAGAACACGATCAAAACGCACGTTCGCCATATCATTGCCAAGTTCCACGTACAGAACCGCACCAGGGTTATCATCGCCGCCACTCAGCCTAAACCTGGTTCTCGCGGCTTAAAAATCTCATCATAAAGCTTCCTTCTCAATCTCCCATATGCTATACTTAGCGGGAAATCATCAACAAAGGGGGTGCCCCGATGGGTACCAGCATCTTTCGCTTAGATGATGCGGTTGCGCTGATCTAAGCACGTATAAGCTCGATTAAGAGCAATCACCTCCTTTCCAGGCGTAACGCAGCGCAGGTGCTGCGTGATTTCGTCGTCTCCGCTTTGCTGCCGGCCAACCGCAGACAACCACTTTCCTTGAGAAGAGCCACACTATCTTTGTGCCCCATCACCGGGCGCAACCAGGGAGAGATTTCGTATGCGCTGGCAACTACGTGGGTTATGGAAAAACCCGCATTTCAGGCAATTATGGATGGGCCGAATCGTCTCAAACCTGGGGAACTGTATCACAGGAATTGCGCTCCCCCTTACCGCCGTGCTGGTACTTTCCGCGACTCCGGCCCAAATGAGCATTTTAAGCGCACTCAACGGCATCGCGGTCCTGTTTTTCGGGCTGGTCGCAGGAGTATGGGTAGATCGCCTGCGCCGTCGCCCCATCCTGATTGCCACTGATCTTGGTCGAGCCCTGCTCATCAGCTCTATTCCCGCTGCCGCGCTGCTGGGAGTGCTACATATAGAGCAGCTCTACATTGTTACTGCACTGGTGGGCGTATTGACGGTATTTTTCAGTGCCGCCGATGCCTCGTTTCTTCCCACCCTGGTGCAATCACAGGAGCTGGTGGAAGGAAATAGCAAGCTAGGTATCAGCGACTCTCTGGCCGAGATTATCGGGCCTGCGCTGGGAGGTTTGCTGGTGCAGGCATTCAGCGCGCCTCTTGCCATTGTGATTGATACCCTGACGTTTCTCTGGTCGGCGCTCTGCTTCGCACGCATTCGTACAGAGGAGCCTTCGATTGCCGTCAAACAGCGCCGTAACGCCTGGGTTGAAGGCATTGAGGGGCTGCATTTCGTCTTGAAAAGTCCTCAGTTACGAGCCCTTGCCATCAGCGCGGGCCTCTTCAACTTTTTCGGCATGTTCATCGGCACACTCTATGCCTTCTACGTTGTGCGTGAGCTGGGCGCAGCTCCGATCATTCTAGGGCTGCTCACGGCAGCGGGCGGTCTGAGCGCGCTGGTTGGCGCGGCGCTGGCAGAGCGCGTCATCCGGCGCGTGGGCCTGGGCCTGACGGCAGGGGCAGCATTAGCCATCTATGGACTGATGGGGCTCTTGCTGCCACTGGCGAGCGGCCCCGTCATCGTTGTGATAACGCTGCTCTTTATCAGCCAGCTTGTGGGCGATAGCGCCATCTCGATCCATCTGATCGCCGAATTGAGCCTGCGTCAAATGCTCGTGCCGCATCACTTGCTGGGACGGGTTAACGCCAGCTTCCAGTTCCTGACGCTGGGAATCGCTCCGTTTGGCGCCTTGCTCGCGGGCGTGATCGCAGAACTGGGAGGCGTGCGATTGACGCTTTTGATCGGTGTGCTGGGAGTCATTAGCGCGGGGCTTGCTCTACTTTTCTCGCCTGTACGCCAGGTACGAGAGGTGGAGAGGACATAGAGCAAATTAACTAGTACCCGCACTTCCTGTAGAGTATAAAAATAGAGCATTCTAACGATACGTTTTCAGGTCCGGGCTAGCTATACTGGCTATGAGCTATACACACCACGTCACGAACGATGCTGTAGGGGCAATCCCTCGCGGTTGCCCCGTATTGAACGCGCTCGATTGGGGAACGCGCTCAATCGCGCAGGATGCGCTAAAGCGGGTCCCCACTAAGATATGGAGATTGGAGATACGGAGAGGAGATGTCCCATGAGTTTAGCTGTAGGAGGAATGCAGTCAACCCGTAACTACTGGTGGTGGACGCTCATCAGAAGCCTTGTTTTCATATTGTTTGGTATTGCCGCACTGCTCTGGCCCGGCCCGACGCTGGCTTTCTTCATCTATTTGTTTGGCATATTCGCCATAGTTGAAGGAATCATAGCTGCTGCCACAGCTATTCAAGAGCGCCAGATCTACAAAAACTGGTGGGTGCTCTTGCTCGCGGGGATCGCGGGCACCATTGTCGGTATCCTCGTCTTTAGCTGGCCGGGTATTACATCGCTGATCCTGTTCTACATGGTTGCCGCCTGGGCATTCGTGGTAGGCATTATGGCGATAGTCTCAGCGTTCTCACGCTTCACACTTCCCGGGATTGATTGGCCGCTGATCCTGGGCGGCGTCGTGCTCATCGTCCTGGGCCTGGTCATGGCCGCCCATCCTGTGGTAAGCATCCTATCGCTGCTGTGGGTATTAGGACTGGCTGCGGTGATCTACGGGGTGTTACTGTTTGTACGCTCCTTCCAGTTCAAATCACTACAAGACAGGGGTGCGCCTGAGCATGCTGCTAGAGGCAGTTCCGGCGAATATGGTTACGCCGATCAGGGTGCAAGAGGTGGCACCTTTGGCGAGTATGATCGTCCTGATCAGGGCGCGAGAAGCAGCTTCCAGACCTATGACGACTATCCAACTCAGAGCACGAGAAGCAACGTCCCCGGAACGGATAACACGCCGCAGGGGAGGACTCCTGGCGGGCCAGGAACCACGCCTACTGGCATGCCTCCAGGCAGAAATCCCAGCATTCAGGAAACTACACCGACCAGCATGCCGCCTGGACGAACTCCCGGCACACCAGGAACCACGCCCACTAGCATGCCGCCTGGGCGCAATCCTACTACCCAGGGGACACCACCAACTACCATGCCACCTGGAAGAAATCCTACCGTGCAGGGAGACCTGTCAACCGGAGAACCTGCCCCGAGGCGGGATACTACTCCTCCGGGAGGTACTGCATCCCAAAGAGGTACCATGCCAACGCAGGATAATGTGCCGACAAGAGGCAATGTTCCTCCACGCGACGGCACCTTGCCGGGAAACAGACCTCCCGCCAGAGGCCACGTTCCTCCACGCGACAATATCCCGCCGGAAAGCAGCCGACCAGGTGACACATTCGAGAAGGATAAGCCATCCTGGTTAGAAGAAGAAGAAAACAGTTGAACGTTCAAGCAAGGATAGCCAATTGAGCCGGCGTCTATGACATGGCGCCGGCTCAACATCATCAGCGTGGCATAAAGAGGCCCTCGCGCGTGTTATTATGAGTACACACATTTCTTTTGTGGATAAGCGAGGACCATCCCGATGAATACAATCTATGGCGTTATTATTATCGGCTCCGGGCCAGCCGGTTATACTGCTGCTATCTACGCGGCCCGCTCCAACCTCTCTGTTTTGATGTTCCAGGGATATCAGCCAGGCGGCCAACTCACTTTAACGAGCGAGGTTGAGAACTATCCAGGGTTTGAAGAGGGCATTCTAGGACCGGAGATGATGGAGAAGTTCGAGCATCAGGCGCGTCGCTTTGGCGCTGAGCTGATCCCCGAAGACGTGATCGCGGTCGATTTTAGCCGACGTCCATTTGTGGTCACTACCGATTCGGGCGATTATAGAGCTGAAACGATTATCATTGCGACCGGAGCAAGCGCCAAGTGGCTTGGCCTACCCAGCGAGAAACTGTTGCAAGGACGCGGCGTCAGCGCCTGTGCCACCTGCGATGGCTTTTTCTTCAAAAATAAAGATGTCGTGGTCATTGGCGGCGGCGATACCGCGATGGAGGAGGCCACGTTCCTGACCCGCTATGTCAACCATGTGACGTTAATCCATCGCCGCGATACCTTCCGCGCCAGCAAAATCATGCAGGACCGCGCGCGCAAGAACCCCAAGATCAGCTTTTTGATGGATAGCGAGGTAACTGAAATCCTGGGCGAAGACGTCGTAACGGGGGTGCGTGTACGCAACTTGAAAACGAACGAAGAGACTGTACTGGAGACGCAGGGCGTCTTCCTGGCAATCGGCCACCAGCCCAACACCGCTCTCTTCAAGGGCATTATTGACATGGACCAGGCTGGCTACATCGTCCCGGTTGAGCACACCATGACCAACATTCCCGGCGTTTTCGCCGCTGGCGATGTCACCGATCACCGCTACCGCCAGGCCGTCACAGCCGCTGGCGATGGCTGTCGAGCCGCCATCGACGTCGAACGCTGGCTGGAGAGCCAGGGCGAAGATGTGGGGGTTGAAAACTGGAATTAACTTATATTCATTCCAAATTATAAAAATCTCTGCCTAAATGGCAGAGATTTTTATAATTTGGAATGGAATCGCATTTACCGCCTGATAAACATGCCACTTGCCACCATACCCCCGTACCAGTATAATAAGCTAAGCCTTTATCAGGTGTTATATTAAACGTCTCCCATCTTCCTTACTGAGGGGGGTTAGCAACATGGAGATTACTGATAAGCCCGTTGGCATTGCTACTGAAGCTTCTACTGGCGCGCAGCCACGTCCCGTCTCTTTTTTTAAGCAGATCAACATTAATGCTTTCTGGATTGCTAATAACTTCCATTGGAATGCTCTTCTTGCCGTCGTTATTCCCAGTATGGTCGCGAAGCTGCTTGATCCCGCGTTTAAATCTATCAACCTTCCACTCGTTGTAAGCTGGGGCACGATTGTTGCGGTGGTTGTTAATCCGCTCACGGGCGCGATCTCCGATTACGCGACGTTTCGCATGGGGCGTCGCCGCCCCTTTTTGATTATTGGCACGATCCTCAATGTGATTGTACTCGTCGCCTTCGCCTTCGCGCCCTCCCTTGACCGCAGCCTACTGTTGGTAACTTTCGCGCTTCTCTTCCTCCTGCTGCAATTTAGCAATAACCTGGCGAACGCTCCCTGGAGCGCAATTATCGCGGACCAGGTGCCGTCTTACCAGCGCGGCGTCACCTCCGGCCTGTATGGACTCTTCACTCTGCTGGGTACAGCTATCGGCTCGGTGGTGGCCGGTCAGATCATCAATAAGCAGGACGCTCTCCCCCTCTATAAAAGCGAGATCGTACAGATCTTCTTGCTCATCGCGCTGGTCCAGATCATTTTTGTGGCTTATACAGTCATTACGATTAAGGAAGTGCCCCTTCCGCCCGAATTACATGTACGTTTCAGCGTGGGTCCGTTCTTGCGCAAATTCTTTTTCAAGCCATCCCGCTATCCCGATCTCTCCTGGGTGCTGCTGGCGCGCCTGCTGGTGATGATGGGGATCTGGGGCGTCTTCTACTTCTTGCAGTACTATGCGGACGACGTGCTGCATGTCTCGGGTGAGCAATTTATCGGCGGACAATTCCTGCCCATCCTGCTGGTGGCGGCGCTGCCAACCTCTATCGCGGCAGGCTGGGCCTCCGATCACTGGGGACGCAAAGGGCTGGTCTACGTTTCGGGCGTTATGATGACGCTGGTGTGCCTGATTTTCATTTTCTTCCAGACGCCAGTGGGTGCATTGGTCGGCGCGGTCTGTTTCGGCGTGGGCTACGGAGCCTATACCAGCGTCGATTGGGCTCTGACCACTGACGTGCTGCCCCCAACCGACGAAGCAGGGAAATTCCTGGGCATCTGGTCCGCGATGGGCATCCTGCCTCAGGTGATTGGCATCACCATCGGCGGCATCTTGCTGCAAATCTTGCAGGGCCTGCCCAACCACTTCGGCTACACCACCCTGTTCGCGGTCACTATTGTCTATTTCGGGCTGGGGACACTCGTCATTTATCAGGTAAAAGGAGCGCGATAAGCAACAAGGAACTTTACATGGCAGTTATCGAATGCGTAGAACTTAGTAAGACATATAGCAGGCGCGTTACGGCGCTTAACAATCTCACACTTATCGTTGACGAGGGCACGTCTTTTGGTCTGTTGGGAGAGAATGGGGCGGGCAAATCTACGCTGGTGCGTATTATTATGGGCTTTATCTTCCCCTCTTCCGGCAGCGTGCGCGTCTTCGGCGAGAAAGAGATTGCACGCGCCCACGCGCGCATCGGCTACGTCCATGAGCGACCGATCTTTGAGAATCGCTTCACAGGTCGCGCCTACCTCACCTATCTGGGGCAACTCTCCGGGCTGTGGGACCAGGCGAACAAGACACGGGTCGATTCCCTACTCGAACAGGTTAATCTGCATCAGGCAGCGGATCGCGCCATCGGCACATACTCGAAAGGGATGCTCCAGCGGCTCGCCATCGCGCAATCGCTGCTCACCGAGCCCGAATTGCTGATCCTGGATGAGCCTACAAGCGGCCTTGATCCCCATAGTCAGTGGGAGATACGTCAGATTATCAGCGCGCTGCGCAAACAGGGCAAGACCATCCTTATCTGCTCGCACTACCTGACCGAGATTGAAGAGCTTTGTGACGCGGTAGGCATTATGCGCCGTGGCAGCCTGCTCCTGACCGGCAAAGTGACCGATCTCATCCACACACAAAACACGGTGGAGATTGTGCTCGCGGGACAGCGTTCCGCCACGGATGTGGTCGAGCAGCTCAACCTTGCGGAGCTAGTTATCAAGGCGCGGGCCAATCAGCTCAATATAGCCAGTTCCGCGCAATCACAGGTTCTCTCGGCACTCGTCAGAGCCAATATTCCCATTACATCGCTCAATCCCGTCAGCCACACGCTTGAAGAGGTCTATATCAATGCTGTGCAGAAGCCAGAACAGCCCGCAAAGGTTGTCGCCGGCATGAGGGAAGGAGGGAAGCGGTGAGCAGTGCTACTCCTTCACTACGACCAGCATCGCTATCGCAGGCGTTGATCAATTTTTGGCGCACACCGACGTTGACCGTGGCCCGCTTTACGTTGAGGAGCTATATCCGTAGCGGCTGGATACTCGGCGATATCGTCGTGATATGGTTATTATATGCCGCCTTCTTTCTGGAATTTGGCGGCAATGTCAAATATTTCTATGATACGGCGGGTCAAGGGCTTTACGCACTCGCCATCTTGAGCACGATTGTGATGACGCAGCGCGCTATGCAGGCCCGCGTCTACCTGCCACTGGCCCGGCTCTCCTCACGCTCGGCCTATGTCCAGGGCATCATCCTGGCAGCCGGACTGCTGCGTATACCAACCTTCCTGCTTATGCTCCTGCTGGCAGCAGGTTATCACACCCATATTCCTATACTGGGGATACAGGGCGCGACAGTGAGCAATATGCTGCCGGGCGTGCTGGGGCTGCTGCTCAATTGTATCGTGCTTTCGACACTGACGGTTGTGCTATCGATCCCTATCGCCACCCGCAGAATCCAGATCGTCTTTCTTGCGTGGCTGGCGGTTGTACTTTACTCCAATGGCAGCCCGGCGCTCATAGCGCAGTATCTCGCGGTAACACGCCTGCCCTTAGCGCCCTTTGCCGCCTGCCATAGCTTTGGTGCGACGGGCGTCATAGACGGTTACGGGCTCGTCATGATAATACTGGAAGTGGGCTATATTGTGGGGCTGACGCTGCTAGCAGACTTCTGGCTCAAGAAAAGAGATTTGATTTTATTATAGTTTGCAAGTATGTGATGGTGGCAGGACAGAATTTCGCTATCTGGAAGGGAAAGTAGCGATAGGAGCGATGAATAATTGTTGCTGCAAGGCTTTACGACCCCGCAGCAACAATGCTATATACTATTGATACTCTCCTGGCTGGATCGGCACGTATTTGCGGAACCATTCCGCGATTTTTACCCAGTGCTGCATGCGCTGGCTGACTTTAGCGGTGCCCCCATGCCACGAGCCGGGAATGCGCACAAATTCGACCGGGGCCTTGCCGATCATCTTCAAGGCAGTATAGAACTGCTCCGATTGCTCGATGGGGCAGCGCAGGTCGTTTTCGGGATGGATAATCAGGGTGGGCGTCGTGACATTGGCAACATGGGTAATTGCTGAGTGCTCACGATAATAATCCGCCCGTTCGGGATCCCAGGGGTAGCCCTTCGATTCGACCGTGGTGAGAAAGCCGACGTCAGAAGTACCGATAAAGGTGACGAGATTCGAAATTCCCGCCCGTGGTACCGCAGCTTTAAAGCGATCCGTCTGCGTGACGATGAACATGGACATCTGGCCGCCATAGCTGTACCCCGTCACTACCAGTCGATTCGGATCGACCACGCCAAGTTCGATGCAGGCATCAACGCCTTTCATAACGTCCTCATAGTCCCACCCGCAATTATCGTCCTCAACTTCGCGCATGAATGCCTGCCCGTAGCCGGTGCTGCCGTGCGGATTGCAGTAGAAGACGGCGAATCCTAGAGCGGCGAAGTACTGGAAGAGGCGCGTCAGGCCACAGCCCACGCCATACGCCCATTGCGGCCCACCATGAATGCTCACCACCAGCGGATACTTCACCCCATGACGCGCTCCCACCGGAGGCATCAGCCAGCCATCAATCTCCTCATCGTTGGCTCCGCGATACTGGATACGTTTGGGCCAGCTCCAGATAAATCCTGCCACCTCCCGGTCATAGATATGCGTTAAACGCTCCATGATACCAGGACCCGTAGCGGCCAGCGTCAGCAGGTAGAACTCCCAGGGATGCTGATCGTACTCCCGCAATAGCAACAGACCCTTTTCCTCTGGCAGCAGCGCGAGATAGGAGGTGATAACTTCCTGGTTTGTGATCACCACGGGAACTTTTTCGCCGAGATCCAGACGCTGGACGTTGACCCGGCCTCGCTCCCCCGCCAGGAAGTATATACGCCGTCCATCGGGGCTCCACTGCGGGCGATAAGGACCGGGACGCCCAAAATCGCCGCTAGAAGCGGGAGCCGCGAAATGATCTTCATCATCCGTCAAAAGCTCGACCGGACCCCCCTCGCGCGCTACAAGATAGAGGTGCGGATTGCAATGGCCCGCCACGCGAAAATCGTGCGCCGCGACGAGGACTGCCGCACTCCCATCAGGCGACCAGGCATAGCAGTGCGTTTGCAGCGTGCCATCGGTAACGCAACGCTCCTCCCCGGTTTGCGGATTGATCATCCACAAATCGCTGACATACGAGTAATCCCTATCGTCAGCGCGATTGCACAGCACACTGATCTCCTGGCTATCGGGCGTCCATACGGGCTGCTCATGATCGTACTCGCCGGAGGTCAATCTGCGGATGGTCGCGGGCTCTATCGCATCATCGCCTGTGGGAGCAGGCATGATGAAAAGCTGGCTGAACTTTTCATAGAGGCCACGTCCATCCAGGCGATAATTGATGGTTTTGACCGAACGGAAACGGAAACGCTCCCTCTCCTCATATTGCTTTTTGGCGGCCTCATCAAGCGTTTTGCGCCCCATCACCACATCGTCCTCGTCCGTGGGAAGCATCGAAGCGGTGAAGGCGATCCACTGTCCATCAGGCGACCAGGCCGCTTCATCCACGCCATGAAACATATTGGTGAGCTTATGAGCCTCTCCGCCATCGGTATCGATCAGCCAGAGCTGGTTCTTGTCCTCGCGGTCCGAGAGAAACAACAACCGTCTGCTATCGGGGGCCCACACCGGATACGTGTCACGCTTGATGCCGCTGGTTAGCGGGCGCGGCTCAGCAAGCGCATAGCCATCTTCGCTGAGGCGCAGTAAGTAGATCGTGGAGTGTTCCTCATCCTTTTCTCTGTCGATGCTGTTCATGACAAAAGCCACGCGCTGAGCATCGGGGGAGAGGGCAACCATGCCCATCTCTTTGAAGTCCCAGAGGTCCTCCAGGGTTAGCTTACGCGGCGCTGCCACAGGCTGCTCCTCTCTATGCGTACTCTTCGGGCCGGATCTCGATATATTTGCCAAACCACTCCACCACTATATCCCAGTATGCAAACCGCTGTCCTGGTTTGGCGGTGCCGACATGCCATGAGCCGGGAACGCGCACGAACTCGACCGGAACCTTGCCCATCATCTTTAGTGCCATATAGAACTGTTCCGATTGCTCGATGGGGCAGCGCAGGTCATTCTCAGGATGCAAGAAAAGCGTGGGCGTTGTCACCTGCGCGGCGCTGCTTAATGGCGAACGCTCGCGGTAATAGTCGGCGCGTTCGGGGTCCCAGGGATAGCCTTTCGACTCCGAGACCATCCAGAAGCCGATATCGGACGTGCCGACGAAGCTGCTTAAATTGGAGACGCCCGCCATCGGAACGGCGGCTTTAAAGCGATCCGTATGCCCGATCACAAACATGGACATAAAACCACCGTAGCTATAGCCGGTCACGGCCATGCGCTCAGGGTCGGCTACGCCACGGGCAATGCATTCATCGACGCCGCGCATAATATCCTGGAAATCCCACCCGCCCCAATCGCCAAGCACCTGGCGCGTAAATGCCTCCCCTTCGCCGGTGCTGCCGTGTGGGTTGCAATAGAAAACGGCATAGCCTCGCGTCGCGTAGTAGTGGCTGACGGGATCGCGACCAATGCTAAAGGCGGAGTGAGGACCACCGTGGATACGCACTATCAGCGGGTAGCGCACGCCCTCACGCGCCCCGACGGGATGGATCAGCCAGCCGTCAATCTCGTCGCCATTCATCCCCTCGTAAACAATACGCTCGGTCTTGCCCCAGGCAAACTCGGCCATTAAGCGCGCATGGTGATGGGTAAGACGTTCCAGTTCTCCGGTCCCCTCGGCAGGTAAAGACAGGCGATACAGCTCATACCCACAATCCGGCTTTTCTTGCGCCAGCAACAACCCCTGCTCGCCCGGCAGGAGCGCCAGGAAACTCGTCACAGAATCCTCGGTGGTCAATTGAGTGATGGTTCTCCACACCACATCCATGCGATAGACATGGACGCAGCCACGCTTTGTCGCCAGAAAATAGAGGCGCTGCCCATCCAGGCTCCACTGTGGGCGATAAGGGGCAAACAGGCCAAAGAAGGAGCCGACCACGGGGAACGTTTCCTGATCGAAGTCGGGCGAGAGCGTCAGCACCCTGTCCCCCTCATTCCCGTGACGCGTCACAAGTTGGAGGCGTGGGGAACGATAGCCATCCAATTCATTTTTCTGTGAGCCTACTGCCACCGCCGAGCGGCCATCCGGCGACCAGGAATAGCTCATAATATCCAATGTGCCCTCGGTCAAACAGCGCGCCTCCCCCGTTGCCGGATCAATTGCCCATAAATCATTCATGAGAGTATGGTAGCGGCTCTCGTTGCGATTGCACAGAATACCAATTTCTTTGCTATCCGGCGTCCATGCCGGCTGCACATGATCGATATCGCCGGAGGTCAGGCGGCGAATCGTCGCGGGATCGCAGGCATCGTTGGAATCGGGGGTGGGAGCGGGCATGACGAAGAGGTGGGAGAAGCGATCAAAGAGGCCGCGTCCATCGAGCCGGTAGCGGATGGACGTGATGGTGCGCAGGCGTATGCGCTCGTTCTCGTCATACTTTTTCTTAGCAGCTTCATCCAGTGGCTTGCGTCCCATCAGCGCCTCATCATCGTCATGCAGAGCCACGGCAGCCGTAAAGGCGATCCAGCGACCATCAGGGGACCAGGCGGCATCGCTGACGCCATGCAGCATCGAAGTCAGCTTGCGTGCCTCGCCGCCATCGGTATCAATCAGCCAGAGCTGATTTTTCTCCCCTTCGCGGTCGGAGAGGAAGAGCAGGCGGCGATTATCGGGCGCCCATACGGGGTTGGTATTGTTTTTACCGCCGCTGGTCAACCTTTTGGGGGCGCCAATGGCATGGCCCTGTGCATCAAGATGTAAAAGTAAAATATTACTACGAACTTCATTTTTCTCTTTGTCTTTGCTTTGCATGACGAAAGCAGCGCGCCTGCCATCGGCGGAGAGCGCGACATTGCCCATCACATCAAAGGACCAGAGGTCGTCATTAGTAAGTTTGCGCAGCGCGGTCATGAACACATTCCTCTCTTAAATAACCAGGATGATTATGGGTGGCAAAACACAAGAGTAGGGTATACCAGATTATATAACAGATATGGCGATGGCGTCTCCGCAGGAGGCCATTGTGGAGACGCCATCGCTTTGAATGTGATAATGCACATGAATAAATTTTGCCGGGAATACTCCGTCGCCACGGACATTCCAGCAACCCATGATTATATGTGTTATCAATGGGTTCTACGAAATTCTCGCGGTTTAGCGGATCGAGCCCTCGTAAATGCCCATCACGGTCTCAAGGAATTTCAGCGCGTCGGGCTTTTTGCGCTGGAACGAGTTGCGCCCGATGATCGAGCCAAAGCCGCCGCCATCGCGAATAGCGCGCGCCTCGGCGAAGAATGCGTCGTCGCTCGTTGTCGCACCGCCGGAGAAAATGACGATGCGCCGCCCATCGAAGGCGCTCTGGATCACATGATGAACGCGCTCGGCAGGGGTCGCAATAGGAATTTCGTATTTCTGGTAGACCTTCTGCGCCTCCGCCAGTTCCACCTTCGCGCCGGGCATCTTCACCTTGATGATATCTGCCCCCAATTGGGCCGCAATTTGAGCTGCGTAGGCGACCACATCCACAGCAGTCTCACCCTCTTTGCTCAGGCCGCTGCCACGCGGGTAGGACCAGACAACCACGGCCAGACCGGCTGATTTGGCTTCCAGCGTCAACTCGCGCAACTGCTCATACATCGTCGTGCGCTCAGCCGAGCCGGGGTAGATCGTGAACCCGACCGCCACGCACCCCAGACGCAGCGCATCCTCCACGCCGGAGGTCACGGCTGAAATAGGATCGCGCTCATCGTTCAAAAGATCGTGATTGTTGCACTTCAAGATCAGCGGGATCTCTCCGGCGAACTCGGCAGCGCCCGCTTCCAGAAAGCCCAGTGGGGCCGCGTAGGCATTACAGCCAGCTTCAATCGCCAACTGGAAGTGATAGCGCGGATCGTAGCCAGCCGGATTTGGCGCAAAGCTGCGGGCCGGCCCATGTTCAAAGCCCTGATCTACGGGCAGAATCACCATTTTTCCGGTACCGGCCAGGCGGCCATGATTAAGCATACGAGCCAGGTTCGTGCGAACCCCAGGATTCTCGCTCGCGTACCAGCTCAAAATTTCTCGAATACGTTCGTTCATCTTTTTATCCTTCTTTCACTCCTCATTGCGTGAGGCTCACCACAGGCCATGTGGCAGGCTTACCAGTATTGTACCACGAGGCAAATCGTGTACATATCCCACCTAACTTACTACACGGTAAAGTTTGTCGAGAAGGAACAGGCCACTAGCAAAACACACTGCTTTTCACCTTCGCCACCCTCCATGAAAAACCCGTTATAGTGTAGCACATGGCAAGGTGATCTTGCTCATCTACCGGTTCCAGGCGCTATAATACCATGAAGCAGGCATAATAAAAAAAGCGAAACAATACAAAAGCAGCACTTTTGAGCGAGAAAATGTTAAGCTCGTTTTTCCTGAACAGATGCATAGCAAAAGCGCAGCTATTGTTACATCATTTGCATTGACACGTTTTTATACAAAGGTGGGAAGGAATAGCATTTTTACGATTAAAAAATCTGGAATACTCTCAAACTGTCCCCTAAAAAGGAGAAGAGCATTATGGGTAATAACAATTTCGAGAATATCGCGCAGGAAATCCTTCAGCAGAAACGCCTGATGGAAGCGCTGGAGGCCGAAAATAGAGAATTACGTCGCCAGTTGGCCGATCTGCGTGAAGCACGGGGCGTCTTCGTCGAAATCTGTGGCAACCGTTTCCCACTCCAGGTGGGTGAAGAACAGGCTTCCCCTCAGGTCTTGCAAGCCGCTCAGCCTGATCTGAGCAATAAGCCTGAGAAAGGTTCTGCTCCGTCGCACCCCTTGACGCCATCAGAGCCGCATAGGGCGCTCCATTCGAACAGGATGATAGCGGATGCGCCGACTGCTGCGATCACAAGGATATCCAGGCAAGATGTCCAGGATGCCATCCCTCACGACGAAGAAGACAGTGGAGCGAGCCTCCCACCCTCAGTTGAAAAAGCTATACAGGAGGAACTCCTGCCTGCGAAAGCAGCTCCTCTGGGCGCACGAGCCAGGTCGGCCCGGAGAGCTGAGCTTCCCACAGAAGAGCGCCAGGCAGTGCTGCGCCAGGAACTGGCGGGTAGCTTCCTGCTAGAATAATAGATGGTCTGCGGGAATCACAGGCCATAAACCAGGGAAAGGCTGGCGATGGAGGGGCTTATTACCTCCCATCGCCAGCCTGTCTATTCAGCCACAAAATGTCGAAACCGTCATGCAAGTCTCCTCAGGGGCCAGGTGAGGTACGCCTGAGGCATCTATCCCACCATAGCGCCAGAGGGAACCGCCGGGATAGTCGTGGTGACGAATCTGAACTCTGGCATCCCTCTGAGCATGCCTATAGCGAAAACACTGGTCACGGTATCCGCTCTGAGCATCGCCTGAGCAGGGATGGTGGCGCCGAAACGGGTCGCCCTCACACTAAAGGTATACGAACCTGCCGGAACAGTCAGGTAGTCACTGGCGTTGGGATAGACTAAGCCACCAATGAGCATTCTTCCACGCGCCGCCACGTTGACCGGGCCGGCGTTAGGTGACAGGTGATACACACGCACTTTCGCCATATTTTTGCCGGTTGTAAGAAGATTGTTATCAACAAACGTTTTGAGCGAGTAACCAGTCGCCGTTGTACCAAGCGCCGCCAGGGTATAGGGGGTCTGCGGGGCAATCGTCACTGTGCTATCAACCACGGCAGCCCCAACGCCCCTATCAGCAGGAGCGACCTGAATACGATGCGCCCCCGCCGGAATGGGCGCGTAAGCAGTGATCGTGCCAAAAGCAATGCTGGCCGGCAGCTTCATCCCATCCATAAACACATCCGCATTGCCTAAGGAAGGAGCTGCATGGATAATGCGCGCAAAGCCGACCGGAGGAGCTGCGCTGGCGGAGCTAGAAGAGAAAGCTACAAAACACGCTAGAAGAGCCAGTACACAAAACATTAACGAACCACGGAGCACAATCTTTACCAAAAAATGTTTCACATTCATGCTTTCATTCTCTCCTGTCATATTCGTCTATACAAAACATTCCCCACGTTGCTCCCCGCTTGCCTGTCCTTCATAGAGCAAGGGTAGAGCTTTACAAACCTATCCCACAATCACTGACGCGCATTCCTGATTACATTGGTAAAATTCTTTACCCTTTTCCCAAAAAGCTCTACTTGCTATAATTACTTTAAAAGAAGGAGAGAAAAATAATTCATGCCTACTATTCGGCTAGAAATGTATATCGATGCGCCGCCGGAGCGCTGTTTCGATCTCTCGCTCAGCGTTGACCTGCATCACCACTCGGTTGCCCATACTCACGAGCGCCCGGTTGCTGGCGTGACATCAGGGGTGATGAAACTGGGCGATACTGTGACCTGGGAGGCTGTGCATTTCGGCATCAAGCAACATCTGACCTCCAAGATTACCACCTACGAACGACCCTATCGTTTTACTGATGAAATGATCCAGGGAGCATTCCAGGAAATAACACACGTTCATGAGTTTGTTGCTCAGCCGCCTGGGACGCTCATGATCGATCTATTTACGTTTCGTGCCCCCCTGGGCATCCTCGGCAGGATAGCTGAGATGCTGGTCCTTACACGTTACATGAAAGGACTTTTGCTCACCAGAAACAGGTACCTGAAACAGGTTGCCGAGGCTGGCACTGATGCCGCGCAGTTCAAAGAATGAACCAGGTTCCTTTGTTTCCAGGTAAAGGAACCTGATTCATGATCCGATTGGCATCATCTCAGGCCGGCTATTAGATCTGAAATGAGATGGTGGCTTCCGTTGTGGCGCCGGTAGAGCTACCGGGCAAAAGCTGGAGCGTGTAATCGGTATTGCCTTGAGGCACCTGGAACGCGCAGGTTCCGGTCACGTTGGTTTGACCGGCCTTGACGCCTAGAGGCAGATTGCACGACGAATCGGGTGATGCTACAGTGCCACCGGCGCTGAGCCGAACGTAATCGCCCCAATAACCGTTGAAATCATTCGTGGAGGGATTATCGATCTTCAGAGCCACGATGACGTACGTCATGCCCTTATCTGCCTGCCTGCCGTTATAGCCCAGTTGCGCTGTTGCGCTCGTCATCGTCCAGTTTGTCCCTGAATACTGGGTTTGCTTATTTGGCGTCACCGTCTTAGGCTGGTACTTGCTAATGTCGGCATTCGGCTTGAGCGGAATATCCATTTGCGCCTGATCGGGGGTACCAATGCGCAGGACCAATTGATCCGCTTTAATTGAGAGGGGTATCGGAAAGTCGGCCCAGTTGGTACGCGTGGTCGCGGCATCTGGCCCAATGGCGTATTGCTCAATATCAGGTGCAACAGTGGTCCCATCGGGTAGCAGCATGCGCATAATATCTCCATAAAGATAGGAACCCGAGCGATTCATCTGGTTCTCTTCTTTGAAGCTCACCCGTACAACCCCGGCCTGATTGCCCGTTCTGGTATCATCGGTGAAAAAGTTGGATTGCCTGGTATCTACGATGGTGATATTAACGCCTGCATAGAGTATCGTTCCATTGATGGCAACAACGGTTGGCGGCTTGGGGGTTGGCGTCACGTCCGTGTTAGTGAGGCCGCCACTTCCCCCGGTATTCCCGCTCGTCGAGATAGTTCCCGGGGCATTGTTAACTATACCTCGCACAGCATTGTACGCAAAGTAGCTTGCAAGACCACACAGGGCCAGTACCAGTAAAATCACGACGCCGACCCCACAGCCAATCTGGCCCAATACGCCTTTCGATGAATCCTTCTGCGGCTTTGCATAGGGGGGAGCCGAATATACCGGCGGGGGAGGGGGCGTCTGATATCCCTGGACAGGGAGGGCGGCGGGAGCATAAGAACCTTCAGCGGGTTGAGCCGATTGCAGCGTCTCATCCTCTGTCACATATTCCGTCTGCTTGTTGGCGCCGATGTCCAGGCTTGCTCCGCAGTTGGAACAAAAACGTTGTCCAGGGGTAGCTACTGTGCCACACTTGGGGCAGGATGCGGATTGTTGTGCCATAATCTCTCTCCTTGAAATGTTAATGGCTTATTATTGCAGACGACCAACGCCGCTGACGCGCTAGCTCCGCTCAGGTCGTCTGAAATGAATTGCAGATCAAAATTGTATATTCACCGTTCGCTGATTGAACCCATTTTGGGCTAACAAAACGAGGGTGAGGGTTGCAGCATTCTGGGGAGCAAGGAACGTCACAGCTCCCGTTTTGCCCTTCGCCCCCGCCTCAAAAGATGTTGGTAGAGTCGATGCGACCGGCGCAAAGCTGGTATTATCAGCCTGCAAGCGCATGTAATCATAGGGCGAACCAGGGATGGCCGTCTGTGCTAACGTGTTGTCTATCGTAAATGCGACTGTTATGTAACGCATTCCCTTGCTTGCCTGCTGCGTATCAAGGTTCAACTGCGAAGTCGCGTTAATCAGCGTCCAGTTGAGCCCCTGGTACTCCAGTTGCTTATTAATAGTGCTCGTCTTTGGCGCATATGCCGCCAGATCAGCATGTCCCGTCAATGGAATATCCATCTGCGCTTCTGTCGCCGCACCTACGCGCAATACCAGTTGCTCGACTTTGATATTCGAGGGAACAGCAAAATCTACGATGCTCGTCTGTGTTGCGCCAGGAGCAAGGCTAACATCTGATCTGACATAGGTTGGCGCTATAACCTTTCCTCCTGGCAAAACCAGCCGGGCGATATTGGTATACAGCAGATTAACGGGCGCAGTGCTGGTATTTTTGCCCTGGAGGCTTAGACGCACCATTCCAGCCGTATCCGCATTTGGATCGTCAATAAAGCGTTGCGACCGCTGAACTTGCTGCACAGTTAAGGCCACGCCCGCATACGTCACTGTGGCATTAATAGGCGCGTTAGTAATCGTAGGCTGACTTGCGCCCGGCCCCAAGAACTGCCAGCCTAAGTAGCCAGCAGCCCCCAATACCACCAGCACGGCCAGCAATATCAGCACAAGAGCGCCTTTCCCCATACCAGACTTACGAGGTTTCTGCGGCGGCTCTATCGGGCTTTGCGGCTGCCCCCATGAGGGCTGCGGAGCCGGAAAAGGGGATGATGGGCTTTGCAAGGCGGGTGCAAAGCCTGGATTTGAGATCGGTCCGGCTGGCGGGAAGCCTGGATTTGAGACCTGCGGAGAGCTACTGCCAACCAGATATGTCTGGAGATCCAGTTGACACCGGGGACAGAAGCGCGGCTGCTGATCCACGGCTATAGGCGCTCCACAACGCGGGCAAAAATGCGGCAATGCCTGCGCCATAACTATGCAAACTCCTTCTATACGATTGGGCACACGCCCATTACAACCTACCTTGAAATGTTCCGCGTTCCAACGCGCCCACGATGAATCGGGGAGCCGCTAGCAGGGCAGGGGCTAGCCCTGCCCCTACGGAACGCGACATCGAACTACCTTCAATGTAACATGGAATCGCGGAAAGAGATTATGAGCCAGCTCACTATCAAGCATGTTACTTTCTCACATAGCGATAATAACAGAGATTACAAGGAAAGAAAACTCTTCGCTTGCTCGATTGTGCGGCGCTGCTCAAGAAAAGTGGGTATAGTCAGGGCTATTTAATTTTCGGAAAAAGCGGGGTTGTTAGGGGCGGTAGCCCCTCACCGGAGCGCGAGGTGCCCTCGCCCCCTCTTCCATCCCCCCGCCGAAGGCGGGAAAAAAAGGAAAATTAAATAGCCCTGGGGTATAGTCTTGTAAGACAGACAAACTAATGTGCATATATGATATACTAAGAACGTTTTTTTGTAACAACCAGATGCCATTGGATGTGAACCGCATAAACTTGATCCGTTTTTAACACAAATTTTATTGTTTTGTACTGACAGCGGCATATAATGTAGTTCTGAGGAGCAATGTCATAACTACTCCTTTTCCACGATGGCGAGGTTGGAATGAAGATAGAACATATACGATGGCAAAATAGCCGGTGGGAGCCAACTACTCCTGGCAAGCTCCACGCAGCTCAGCTTGTGCTGCTGTTCGGCTGTCCATCCCTTCTTAAAGAGCAAGCCCTCCTGCAAGACATTCAACGAGCCTATCCCAGCGCCCACCTGGTCGGTTGTTCAACTGCGGGCGAAATCTCGGATACGCAAGTACTCGACGAGTCGCTGGTCGTCACCGCGGTCCAGTTCGAACAGACCACCCTGCACGGCGTACGGATCAAGCTCAAACAAGGCATCAGCGACTTTCACGCGGGCGAACTCCTGGCAAAGGAGCTCGACAAGAAAGGACTGGTTCACGTTCTGGTTCTCTCTCGTGGAGTGAACGTCAATGGCAGCGATCTCGTGGCCGGCCTCACGCGCCATCTCCCTCCTCAAGTGACCATCACCGGCGGGCTTTCTGGCGATGGCACGCGCTTCCAGGAGACGATTGTCGTCTGGGAGGGTAGACCGGAGACAGAAAGTATCATCGTGCTTGGCTTCTACAGCAAGCGGCTGCTCGTAAGCTACGGGTCGCTGGGAGGCTGGGAGACCTTCGGTCCCAAGCGCCTGATCACCCGTTCAGCAGGCAATGTGCTTTACGAGTTGGACGGCAAACTGGCCTTGCCAATGTATAAAGCTTATCTCGGCGAGCACGCTCTGGGCCTACCTGCGACAGGGCTACTCTTCCCATTATCGCTGCTCACCCCCGATAGCGCCGAACCCGTGGTGCGCACGATTTTATCCGTCAACGAAGCTCAACAGAGCATTACTTTTGCGGGAGACGTGCCCGAGGGAATGTATGCACGCTTCATGCGCGCCAATTTCGACCGTCTGGTGGATGGGGCTGTGGGAGCGGCGATGACGAGCTATGAACCGATTCGCTCCTCTCCTGACCTTGCGCTGCTGATCAGTTGTGTGGGGCGGAAGCTGGTACTCAAGCAGCGCATCGATGAGGAAGTGAAAGGGGTACGTGCCGTTCTAGGAGATCGGGCTGTGCTGACGGGATTCTATTCGTATGGAGAGATCTCCCCCTTTACGCCGGGAGCGGCCTGCAAACTGCACAATCAGACGATGACAATCACGACCTTCTCAGAGCGGTAAACGTCGCCCAGGCCGGGCAGAACACGGCCCGCTATCATGAGAAGGTCAGATATTTTTTCCGCTCGCATCACCGTGGCTATCACCGCAGCACATTACGATACGATTTAGCTTGCAAGAGTTGTTCTTCGGTATAGATGGCACCTCGCAGATTGGCCTCGTCGAGAACGGCTCCATTGAGATCGGCCTCGCTCAGATCGGCCTGGCTGAGATTCGCTCTGTAGAGGAAAGCGCCATTCAAGTGCGCTCCGCTCAGATTGGCCTCGCTCAGATTGGCCCCATTCAGGTTGGCAAACATCAGGTCAGCTCGATAGAGATCGACATTGTTCAGGTTGGCTCCATTCAAATTAGCACCGTTCAGATTGGCGCGAATAAGTTCGCCCCTGACGAGAAATGTGAGGCTGAGGTTGGCCTTGCGTAGATCAGTCTGGCTGAGGTTAGCCCGGTAAAGGATGGTGCCATTGAGGTTGGCCTCGCTCAGATCGGACCCGCTCAAGTCTATTCTAGAAAGGCTCGCCTGGCTGAGATCCGTCCTGCTCAGGTCCACACTGATAAGGGTTGCCTTGATAAGACTCACGCCGCTGAGGTCTGGCAAAATATCTGGATACGCCTTTCTCCACTGATTCCAGACCGCCCCCCCTTGTTTGAGAATTGCATATTGCTGCTGATTTGCCATAGCGCCTGTTCTCCTCCCAGCTAGTTTACTGCACCACTCACTACGAAACTGCCATAATGTTAGCTCTGCCATCAACACACGACCGATTGTAGAGATAATCGCCTCATCTGTCAATGCTCTTTACGCCACCTGGACCCGCCAAAAAAGCTTTCACATTATTTTAATGCTAGATAACCGCCGGCGCTCCACTCCCTAAATGCTCCGCCAATTTTTCTACTACCCTATATCTCGATATGAATAAAAAATGAGAGCGTTATATACCACTATATACCTCTCTATATATAACTAAATTCTACCTGAACGTCAATAAGCCAACGCACCCACCTGAACCTGTTCATCCTCTACACCTCAAAAAGTGACCACGGAATCGAAATTGAGGGATGTTAAATTAAGAGCTTTCAAGGTATACTACCCATGAATGCTGTGGAGGATCGTAAGTCAGTATTATTACCATAAACCTGCATCAGCAGAGACATTCGCTCAGACCATCAATCATCTTAAAGATAGGTGTAAGCGTAAAAGCAGCAATATTTGATGCAGCCATGTATTTACCGAGAGGGAGAAAGTGATGCAGTTCGAGGAGGATATCCCCCCTTCGTGCCAGCTCCGGGTCTGTTTACATGGCCCGTTAGATGTGTGGCAGCGAGACGCGGCTGGCACCTGGAAACTCGTAGCCAAAGACGCCTGGGGCAAGGGACGCGCCGCCCGCAGCGTCTTCAAGCGGTTGCTGACCGCCCCGGGGCGACGACTTGCGCGCGGGACCATGCAAGATGATCTCTGGCCCGACAGCGACAATTTTGAACTTGCCGATAAAACCGTGTACAATGCCGTTAACCAGATTCGCCGCGTGATCGGCAAAATTGCGCTCAGAACGATTGAAGCCGCCTACGAACTGGCGGATCAATCGCTGATCTGGACGGATCGCGACGCCTGTGAAGCCCTGCTCAAAGAGGCAGAGAATCAGGGGCGTAGCTCGCTCCAGGCTCTTCCCCTGTTAGAACGAGCGCTGGAGTATCTGCAACGAGGCGAGTTGTTGGAAGGGGAAAGCGGAACGTGGGTCTATAGCTTACGCAAGCACAGCGAAGACCGGCTGCGACAATGCCGCCTGTGGCTAGCGCAAGCCTACGAGGAGCAGGGCAAGCTCTGGCAGGCGGGCGAGCAGTACCGCGCAATGGTCCTGAAAGAACCGCCGGACGAAGAAGCCTTGCAGCACTGGCTAGAAATGCTTGTGCGGCATGGCAAACGGCAGGAGGCCCTGAAGTGCTATCAGGATACGAAAGAGGCGTGGGAAGTGCGCGGGTTTACGCTTTCCAACGTACTAGAGCAACAGGTTGCTGCCCTTAGCAAACAACCAAATTTGTTCTCGATTTCGCCCATTCAGCCAACTGATAGTATACTGCTCTTAAAAAAACAAGATTTAGAAGAGCAGAACATGAACTACTCACGTCGTCAAATGCTGCAAAATGCTTTGGCTGCTGCTTGCACAATGCTTACGCTTTCACCTTACAAGTTTCTTCAGCCGGAGAAAAGAGAGCGATTGCTTGCATCAATACATAGTCCCTCATATCTTGATGAGGCTGTTCTAGACGACTTTTCGGAAATCACGAAAAGATACTGGAGACTTTCGGCAAACGCTTCTCTTCAGCTTCTATATGGACTTTTCGGACTTTTTCAAGACATCACTCAGTTCCTGGGTGCCTCACAAACGCCTGCTGTTTCTGAAAAACTTTATTTGCTTTCTAGCGAAGTTGCACAACTTCTTGGAAAAACCCTGTTTGATCTTCGTGACTATCCTCTCGCTTTATCTTACTACGGCTTCGCACTTAAAGCGGCCCTCGAAGGCCACAATTACGACCTCTGGGCAGTCTCTTTAGGAAGAATGGGCCTATTGTTGTTATCCAATAACCAGCCTCAACAAGCTCTTACGCTTCTTGAGGAAGCACGATGTTTTCCCATACAAAGCCCAAAAATATATTCGTGGCACGCAGCTATAGAAGCTGAGGCACATTCTTACTTAGGCGATACTTCCTCCTGCCGGAAAGCTCTTGCGCGCGCAAAAGATACTTCAGAAGCAACTTTTTTAGAAACAGATGTCTATGCTACAGGCTTTACCAAAGCCAGATTAGCCAGCTACGAAGGTTCCTGTTATCTCCGTCTTAACCAACCAGAAGATGCATTACAAGTGCTTGAACATGCACTTAAACTTATCGATCCTGCGGCTATCCGACGCTTGTCTCGGTTGCTTACGTATCTGGGAAAGACTCATATTCTTCTTGGACATGAGCAACGAGCCTATGAGTATGCTTATCAGGCATTGGAATTAACGTGCCAAACACAGTCCCTTGATATTTTAAGTCATGTGCGAAAATTAAGAGACACCTTTTCCACAAAGGGAAATGCTTCCTATACAAAAGAGCTAGACCAACGAATTGAAGAGGCTCACATAGTGATTGCAAGATCAGGGAGATTCTATGGATGATCCTTCAAGCAAGCAGGTGCTCTATCTCATCATCTGTGCTGCTCCGCCAGCCCAACGGATGCATGAGTTTGTGCCGGTATTACAATCCGCAGGGTGGGACGTGTGCGTGATTGCGACCCCACAAGCTACTCGTTGGATCAACACGGCGGATTTGGCAGTTTTGACCGGGCATGTAGTGCGAACTGACTATAAACTCCCTGGTGAAGCGGACCCTTTGCCAAAAGCCAATGCCATTCTGATAATGCCCGCGACATTTAACACGATCAATAAATGGGCGCAAGGGATTGGAGATACCCTTGCTTCAAGCTTGCTCTGTGAATGTTTGGGACGTGGAACGCCTCCTATCGTGCTAGTGCCTTGCCTTAAAATGGATCTCGTTCGGCATCCGACTTTTTCCAAAAGTATCGCTTTATTGCGCGAATATGGAGTATCTATCCTCCACAACCCGGAGCGTTACCCATCACCATTAATGGTTCCACAGGAAGAGATTCTTGCTGCGCTTCATTCAATAGCTCACAAGAATGGCTCCTAGACAAAATAGACTAGGGAGCTAAGGGGGTTGGAAAAATTACAGGGTAGTAGTGCTTTTATCATACAGAATTAGAGAAAAACCTGAAAAAGGTCTGATGATTCTCCTGCCTCTTCTCAACTACACTTTCTAACAAGTCACAAAAATGCGTAGAACGCTAGAAAACGCTCTAGCGCTATCACTGATAGTTCGTTTCAATACCGGACATCAACGCCGTGGAGGGTCGCAGTGGAGTATTATTGCCATAAACCAGGATCTCAAGGAGAATTCGTTCAGGCGATCAATTATCTGAACAAAATTGGCGCAAGTGTAGAACCCGTCACATTTGATGATATTCCTTATTTGAAGATCACCTGTCCAGAAGGCACGCAAGAGGAATTTGTTGGAAACAATACGCTGCCGGATTACGCCGTCAAGCTTCCCAGAGACGGCAAGTTTTACGTCAGAAAGCTGTTTCACAGGAAAAAACTTCCTAATGACGCCTATCAGTGCGTGCTCTTTCTAGCAGGAGAAGATCATGCCAATCCCTAAAGTCGTCCTCTCGACCATCGCACTGGAACAGGACGAAGCTCGCCACCTGATCCGGCTTCTCCTCTCGCATCGACACAGCCAGCAGCTCACACCTTATATTGTAGAGGTGGTGGAGAAAGTTTCCCAGTCCACGACCATTGAGATTGGCGATATGTGCCTGGCAGCCCTCAACACCACCATTAATTCGATTATTGCCGATGAGTCAATTCGCAGCGATGATGTGATCAGGCTGACAGGCATTCTCTACAAAGTGCAGCAACAGGTTCATCAGCGCATGGCCGAAATCCTCGCGGCGACGCCATTGCGTTCATCCTTCTGATAATGAATGGCACCCCGGGTTCATGTAGGGTGCCATTCATCATACGTCTCCATCTATCACGAGTTAGGGAGCGCATCGGCAAGGGTCTGGTAGAACATCGGCAGGTTGGGGGTGCCCAGGCCAGAGGAGAAATCCCAGCCGGGGGTCGCCGGATAGTACAGGTTGTTTCCCCGCGTTATATCATAATACGAGCCGCCATTTTGATTATCAACGGTATAGAATACCTGTGGCGAAAATCCAAAGCTGTGCTTTTGCTTGATTAAGCCTTCGTTGACCAGCGCCATGCCTGCCGCCCAGATCGGCGCTGCCGCACTGGTACCTCCCACAGAGCCCCACTGCCCATTGAAAAAAACGGCCAGCGCGAAGGCTGCGGCTGCCACGTCGGGCACCTGGCGCGCTCCGTGCGAGAATTGATTATTTACTCCTGGAGCGGCCTGCCAGCCAGGATGCTGGAACATGGCGCTATTCCCTCCGCCACTGCCCCAGCGGTTCTTACAGCTAAAGCGATTAGAGCCATCCGCCCACACAACCTCATTGACGCGTGCATGATTGCCATCGACGATCACCATCGTCCCGCCAACCGAGACGGCCCAGGGGTCGCTGGCCGGGAAGCTTACCGAGAGATCGCCGAAGCTGCGGCTGGCGAATGCGCCACAATCTCCGCTCGCGATAAAGACGGTCATATGCTCTACCCGCGTCAGTTGCTGAATGCTGCTATCAATCGCCCTGACATCATCCGCCGTCATATCAGCCTCAGCGGCGCCGAGGCTGATACTGACGACGCTGCCAGCATTGGCGTTATTAACGTTGTCATCAAGGACGCGCTGTAGCATGTCGTTGACGTGCGTCCAGGGGTCGTCATTGGCATCGCCATCCGTCTGGTATAGCATAATGTTCACCGAGCGCGCCAGGCCCGCGACCATCTGGATATCCAGCGTCGATTCGCCCAGCGCCTGTCGTGGCGAACCATCAACATTCACTACAGAGAGCTTGCCCTTGAAATTGATACAGTCAAAGTAGTTCTGGATATCACTCTGGTAAGAGCCATCGATTTCAAGCAGGTTGACCGTCATATTCTCGCCATTCAGGCCGCGATTCCATAACTGGTCATAGCCGTACGCTCCAGCAACGTCGCGCGGCAGCAAGGTCTGATCGATGGGCGAACAGTCCTGCACAGGACGCTGATCCGCAGCTAGCATACTTGCAGGCAACGCCAGAGCATGGACCGGAGGTGCGCTATAATTGTCGAGCCCATTAATGGCATCAATGGAATTCGCAAGGAACGTCGGCACCTTAGGCGGAGTGGCGGGGGCGAAGAACGTACGCCCATTATAATTGTGCTGCACAAATTTTGTTTGCAATACTTTGGCAAATGTGCTCGCCTTGCCATCAATCGCCAGGTGCGTGCGCAATTTGCTTAGATTGAGTGAAATTCCTTGTGGAGAAAAGAAATCCTTGATTTTCTGATAGGTTGCATCATCGATACCAAGCTTATTGGCAAATCCTTGCAGGTCCGAACGCTGTCCAGGTTGAACTTTCTGTTGTTGGGCCTGCTTTAAGAGATTGGGATCGATCTTAAATGTGACCCGCACATGCAATACTGTATTATCCGGCAGAGGACCGGTCACGGGCGAATTGAGTGCCTGCGCAGGTATCCCCAGATCAAGCGAGGTAAATTGCAACGGCGCTGGAGTTCCGCAGCTCGCCAGGGGCACAAGCATCAGCAACGAACCAAGCATACAGGCAAATGCCCGATTTAGCATAGAACAACGTATTTTACTGCATAATGACATACAGAAAACCTCCAAAACAATAGCAGCGATGACAGATTGTGGGCATGTTTAATAGAATAGCGGAACAATAACCAGGAACACCCGGTTTGACGTAACATGCCCACGCGTGTATTACGGTTTATCGAGACAAAACAGTTCAATCATCGCCATCATTGTCAGGAGCCACAAGGTAACCGCAAGGGATTGCCCCTAAGGAGAGCGGAATCGAAGTAATGGCTATTTATTGGAAAACGGTCCCGCAGGATGAACAGAAACGTGCGCCCGCGATTGCTGGCCGTAGCGCACCGCATTGCGCACAGACCTGCGTGAGAGACGAGCCACAGTAGACGCAGTAAAGCCACTCCGGCTGCACTTCGCGTTTGCAGGTCGAGCAAAACTCGCCTGGCCCCATCTGCTCGGCAGCCGGCATGCTCTCTAAAACGATACGCTGGGCAAAACGACCCGGCCTTAGTAACGAGTCATCCACATCTCCGAATCGGCCCGCGCTCGCCATCACAACCATCCGATAGTGCTTATCCAGCGCGTCCATTTCGCTGAGGAGCCGGTACAATAATTGCTCGCGCCCTTCATTCTTCTCCAACCTGGAAAGCGCGTCAATATCTTCAATGAAGAGCACGCCTGGGGAAACAGCTTTCGCCTGTTGAAAAAGGTACTGGATATAACGCTGCCCCTTTTCGGCTATGCTGCCACGCCGGAAAAACGAACATTCGCGGGCGGGCAACTCCAGATCTTCCAGGAGCAACTCACCACGATGGAGATCGATCAGCAGTTCGACCAGAGTCGCCATTGAGAGCATCACCAGAGGCACAACGGCCTCGCCCGCCACAGCCTGGACCAGCAAGCGTCGCTCGTTGCCGGTTGAGCCGGTCAGCAAGACTCCATGAGGAAACCTGCCGCCTGTTTGCTGAAAAGCCGGGGATGCTTTCAAATACTCGATGATATCCTGCGCTTCGCGCTTCGCCTTATCCAGCCCCATCACGTCAATAAACGTTACCGCAGGACGTTCAAATTTGCGTAAGATGCGCCGCCCCGTGCCTCTGCCATAGCTAACGATGCTCTGGTCGCGCACTCTGGTACTGATAAGCTGATCAATATAATCGGTATAGGCCATACCGGTTTCTTGCATCAGTGGACTTTCCAACGTTGCTAATGATGGCAGCAAGAAGGCCAGCAAGGGCTGCGTACGGGGATGGCGTAATACTCCCAGTAGCAGGTGGTCGGGCAGGACAGCGGTCGCATGCATGTAGGCAATAAAAGCGAGCGCCCAGTTGACGCTTTCCTGCGCCTCTTTAGATAAGGGAAGCTCGTCACCCTCCTGAGCGGCGGCTTCACCATTGCGAGCCAGATCAGCCACTCTGTCCCTGATCGTTTTTACATCCATGCCCAGACTATCCAATAACTGCGCTACCCGCTCATCATGCTGCAAGACAATGGCGATGAGCAGATGTTCTGGATCTATAGCACGAGCACCCATCGAGAGGGCCAGCCGCTGGGCCGCGCGGAAAGCTTCCTGCGCCGAGGGCGTAAAACGCTCGTATTCGCGTACGGTGGTGATAATATTAGACATAGCGCCTTCCTCGTCCCTCGCAAAACATATCTATCAAACGGCAAAGCTTCGATACAACTCTCACGCATAGCCCAGGCGTATGGTTACAGCACCAGATCATCCACTTATTTGATATGTTAAAACAATTTTCTGTAATATAACTGCTAAATTAAATAGGCGCATCTAACACAAGTGTGCTTCTGGCCCTTACAAAGCGGCCAGAAGCACACTTAGCACGTTAATGAGCTTCAGTTCTAATTAGCAGTCTGCATTAGAGCGTTCCCCATTCGAGAAGATCTCCGGTATGTGCATCAAAAATCTCATACCCTCTGGAGACCGTCGATGAAACGGACACAGGGGCGAGAATATTTGTGGTAGCGAATGGTCCTTCTAAAATCACTTTGTACACCATGCCAGTTGACGAATATGACTGTAGTTCAGCCCCTTGATCAATAGCCTGTTGACGCGTCATCAGCGTGACACTTATAACTTTGATTGTGTGTCCAGTCATCACAGCACCAGCCGGAAAAGGACGAGTTCCAGAATTCCAACTACAAGAACAAAGGCTATTACAAACGTCAAAGGTGAAAACCGCAGATAACGCATGGCTGGTTTTCCTTTCTTGATCTCAAGTGGATGCCCTGCTATAGAGATGTCTCACAGAACATTTTTGTGACGTAGAGTCCAGACAATAAATTGGACGCGCTCAAGCTGGTCGGTACGAAGGCCCTGCTGGCCTTTTCTCTCCTTTGAACGTGTTTCTCTCAGAGGGAGCAGGGCTTTTCAGTTTTCGTCATGCTCGTAGGGCTTCACCCCGCAGCAGGAGTCAGAGGAGAGGACAACTGAAAAGCCCTGTCAGAGGGAGAAACTATAGTAGGCGAAAACCGCTAAACGTGGTATAATGTGGGAGATAAATTGGAAAAAATATTCTACAACCAATCCAATCGTAGGGGCTGTGCCTTGCGCCTGCCCTGTCAACCCTTTTAGCGGTTAGAGGGCAGGCGCAAGGCACAGCCCCTACGGTTCGGAAATAACAGGAAAGTTGCACCATGCCAGAATTCAAAGTTGAAGCCCCCTTTGAGCCGACCGGCGATCAGCCGGAAGCCATCGCCCAGCTTGCCCAGGGCATCCGCGATAATTATAAAAAACAGACACTGCTCGGCGTCACCGGCAGCGGCAAGACGTATACCGTCGCGAAAATCGTCGAACAGGTGCAGAAGCCAACCCTGGTGCTCGCCCCCAATAAAACTTTGGCAGCACAGCTTTACAGCGAGTTCAAAGAGTTTTTCCCCAATAATGCAGTAGAGTATTTTGTCTCCTATTACGACTACTACCAGCCAGAAGCATATATTGCGCGCACGGATACCTACGTTGAGAAAGAGAGCATGCTCAACGAAGAGATTGAGAAGCTGCGGCTCTCGACGACGCGTAGCCTCTTCGAACGTAGAGATGTCCTGATCGTGGCCTCCGTCTCCTGCATTTATGGTCTGGGCAGCCCGGAAGAGTATGGTGAGGTGGTGCTCACACTCAAAATGGGTGAGGAACGACGCCGCGATAAGATTCTGCGCCACCTGACCGAGATCCAGTACGAGCGTAACGATGCCAACTTTATTCGCGGTCGCTTCCGTGTGCGCGGCGATGTGCTGGAAATCTTCCCGGCCTACGAGGATGTAGCGGTGCGTGTCGAATTCTTTGGCGACGAGATCGAGCGCATGACCGATATCGATCCCTTGACGGGCGAGGTGCTGGGCAAGCGACAACGGCTCGACATCTATCCCGCCAAACACTGGGTCACGACGCAAGATCGCCTCAATCGAGCGATCCAGTTGATCGAGAATGAGCTGGAAGAACGCCTGGCCGAGCTGGAGGCCGAAGGAAATCTGCTGGAGGCCGCTCGTTTGAAACAGCGCACCAACTTCGATATCGAGATGTTGCGCGAAACGGGCTTCTGCTCAGGCGTTGAGAACTATTCGCGTCACCTCGCAGGACGAGCCGCGGGTGAACAACCCTGGACCCTGCTCGACTATATGCCCGATGATTATCTGCTGGTGGTGGACGAATCGCACGTTGCCCTGCCCCAGGTGCGTGGCATGTTCGCGGGCGACCGTTCGCGCAAACAGGTGCTGGTCGATTATGGCTTCCGTCTCCCCTCGGCGATGGATAACCGTCCATTGACCTTCACCGAGTTCGAGCGTCAGATCAACCAGGCCCTCTTCGTCTCCGCCACGCCCGGCCCCTACGAGTACGAGCACAGCCAGGCCATCGTCGAACAGCTTATCCGCCCAACCGGACTGATCGATCCCGAGATCAGCGTGCGCCCAACGCGCGGGCAGATCGATGATCTCCTGGCCGAGATCCGCAATCGAGTCGAGAAGGGACAGCGCGTCCTGGTCACGACCCTGACCAAGAAGATGGCCGAAGACCTGGCCGACTATATGCAAGAACTGCATATCAAGGTCCATTACCTGCACTCCGAGATCGACACTATCGAGCGGGTCGAAATTCTGCGCGACCTGCGGCTGGGCGTATACGACGTGGTTGTGGGCATTAACCTGTTGCGCGAGGGACTTGACCTGCCGGAGGTTTCGCTGGTGGCGATTCTCGATGCTGATAAAGAGGGCTTCCTGCGTTCTGAAGGCTCGCTGATCCAGATCATTGGGCGCGCTGCTCGCCACGTCGAGGGCAGCGTCATCATGTACGCCGATACCGTCACCCGCTCAATGCAGCGCGCCATCGATGAGACCAACCGCCGCCGCACGCTTCAGCTCAACTACAACGAGCAGCACCGGATCACCCCGCGCGGCATCAAAAAGGAGGTTAAGACGCTTTCCGAGCGCATCAAAGCTATGAGCGGGGCAAGCGGCGAGGAGGCTGACGGCAAGGCGTTATCAGTGGCGCTGGCAGGCATCCCTAAGGATGAAGCGGTGCGCCTGATCAAAGACCTGGAATCGCAGATGCGCACGGCAGCCAAACAGCTAGAGTTCGAGAAGGCAGCACAACTGCGCGACCAGATTATCGAGATCAGACGCTCAATGGTCGAGTAGAGTTCTGGAGCCTCACTGAACTGTTTTCGCCTCATGAAGCGGGAGCGTAACACGCAACCCAGTCTATATCAAGTTGAGATGAGGCTCCGTTGGCAGCATATGGCCCTCTGATTGAAGATTCATTTTGGAGAATCCAGTCCATAGCTATATTGGGCACTTGTGTTGTGGTTGTGCCCACAAGAGAGCCATCCATATAGAATTTAATTTGACCTGGCGTCCATTCTATCACGGTCGTATGCCAATCAGTCCATTGTGCTGCTGTTGAGAAATTTGCTTCACCTGGATGAGTATAGGCACTCATGGCCGTACCATAATCATTTTCAGGATAATCAATTTCAAATCCTCCTTCATAGAAGAGGTGCGCACTTTTGAAACCAGGAGCATACCGGGTTACTTTCAATCGTTCAGTATATCTTCCGTATTGATGATTCATGCAGGGGATAGGTACGACGGTAGCAACATGATTATCTCCACCGGTTGTGGGCCTGTACATATGAATATGCATGGCTCCATTGCTGACCGACACCGTATCCTCTGGATGATAGACTCCTCCATACGGTGCTCCAGTATTGCCATCAGCACGAGATTTTGCTGTATCCGGCCACCCCGTTGGATAGGCCCACCAATTATTGTAATAGTTCCCATATGATTGCAAGCCAGTACATCTTGCCTGCTGGGGAGTTTGGGTGGAAGAGCAGTTACTAAATGCACCAGGCGGAACTGTTCCTGAAAAATCATCCGCGAAGAGTAATTTCCATCCAGGTACATTGTCAGCCGGGATAGTTTGTCCTGAAGGCTCTAACGATGATGTCCCGGATCTCTGGGGATCTGTTGAGGCTTGCATCCCTGGTGGCCCTGATGTTGGGGGATGACGACTGGGAGATGTGAAAACAGGTGTCCCCGTCGGACAGGCGTTCATGGTATTGCAATCTTCAATAGTACTAAAGGTTGGGGCTACTCTTGAAGTGGTTTGAGCACGTTGGTCGGTTTCCAGATGATATATAGAGACGACGAGCATGAAAAGCAAGGATACGACAAGCGCACCAATGATAAAAAGATAGCCTCTTGCAGGATGGTTGCGTATTCTTTGTTTTTTGGTTCGTTGTATTTCTTGTTTCATACTCCGGCCATTCTTTTGCAGCAGCAGACGTTTTTTGCCCAGGGAGCTCCCTGGAGACTCCATCATTTTCTATTGGATGCTATTTGGCTATACGGTTGCGTTGTTTCTATACGTGTATTCCCTCCGTTTTACTATGATAGACTATACTCAACTTTTATACAATCATAGTGACCCATGCGTACTACAAGACGAAGCGCATTAAAGTTCGGTTTCAGCAACCATGTGGCGCGGATACCCTCAGGTGTCAAAAAATCGTTGCGCATAATCAAAAATGAGAGGACCCAATAACTTGCACCTTTGCTTTTCCTTTCTGATAGAATAGAAATCGGTGGCTCAGAGCCACCGATTCACTTTTAGAAAGGAGCGATACTGATGTCTCATCACGACGCTCATCACCTTCCATCGTCAGATAAGCATCAACCAGCACAACACGAGCTACTCAGCGGTCCGCAAATCTTGCCGCGGCGCCTGCGCCCAAATATGACCGTGGCGGAACTGCTCGATGAGCAATTTCAGGCATACAATGCCGCGCGTCTGCATGAAGCCGCGCGCCTGTACGCCGAAAAAATGCTGGCGCCAGAGCAAGACGTTACCATCGGCCTCACGATGGCGGGCGCACTTACCCCCGCCGGTCTGGGCGGCTGCATCCTGACCCTGATGGAATATGGTTTCATCGACTTTATCATCAGCACCGGAGCCAATCTTTATCACGATATGCACTACGCCCTCGCCATGTCGCTGCATCGCGGCGATTTTCGCCTGGATGATACCATGTTGCAGGAAGAGGGCATCATTCGCATCTACGATATTCTCTTCAAAGATAAAGTGCTGCTCGATACCGACGCTTTTGTGCGCGAATGCTTGAAGAGCCTGCCCAATCGGCCCATCTCAACATCAGAGCTGCATCATCATCTGGGCACGCAGTTGCTCAAGGCAGGGGTCAAGCCAGAATACTCGGTGCTGGCACAGGCCGCAGCCTGGGATGTGCCAATCTACACCTCCTCGCCCGGCGATTCGTCAATCGGCATGAACGTTGCCCGCAACGCTCTGGATGGCAGCCAGCTCACGCTCGATCCCCTGGCAGATGTCAACGAGACGACCGCCATCGTCCACCACGCCACACGCAACGGCGTGATCATTCTCGGCGGCGGCAGCCCCAAGAACTTCTATCTCCAGACGCAACCGCAGCTCTGGGAGGTGCTCGGCATCAATAAAGGCGGTCACGACTACTTTATCCAGATTACCGCTGACGCTCCGCACTGGGGCGGACTCTCCGGAGCCACGCCGTCTGAGGCGGTTTCGTGGGGAAAAATTAAACCAGATCAGTTACGAGACACGGTGGTAATTTATGGAGATTCTACTATTGCTCTACCCCTTATTGCTACCTACGCTATAAGCAAAGTGCAACCGCGCACACGGCGCGCGCTTTTTGCCAGGCGGGCGGAGCTACTCCAGCAGCTTCAAGAGGCATACGAAGCGGGGAAAGAAGTACGGCCATAACGAGTTTTCCATCTAATAGCAACCAGCCTTCTTAATTAGGTGCATGGCTAGCTGGCATTTAGATAGAAAACCTCTTGCCATTAGGTACAATTTTCGCATTTTCCTTTGCATTAGCTTGACAATCTAATATATAATATCATGCGGTGCCATCAATGGGGCCGCCTAAAAGAGCCGTCGAGCTAACCTGTAGTCACACAACGAAGTATATCATAGTAGGAGGAATTTGCGATGCTTGTCCACCTGATGCTGGAGCTGTACAATTGCGATCCAGAGCTTTTAAGCAACGAGTCATTACTGCGGCAGGTGCTGGACCAGTATCCAGGCCGCGTTGGTATGGAAAAAGTCAGCCCTGTCCACCTGTACGACATTGAAACGTCTAACCCGTTAGATGCTGGCATGTCTGGTTTTGTTGTGATCGCTCAGAGCCACATCAGCCTGCATGCGTGGCCCGAATATAATGAAGTTGATATCGACATCTGTTCGTGCAAAGAGTTCAGCCAGGAGGACGCTATCGCTTTCGCCCGAGAGGCTTTCCAGACTGACGATGTCGAAGCGCATTTTGTAGTACGCGCCACCCGTTCCTTGCGACCTGAAGAGCCCGATCCGGTGCGCTACGAAGCCGCGATGGCTGCCCGCCTGGCAAAAACGGGAGGCCGATAAAAAGAAGGAACATCATACTATGAGTGATTTGCTTGTGACCCAGTTTGGCGCGCCCGATGCACCGCATTGCGATCCAGAAACGGCTCGCATTACCATTATTCCGGCTCCCCTTGAGTATAGCGTCTGCTATATGAAAGGGACAGAACATGGGCCACAGGCAATCCTCAATGCATCCAGCCAGATGGAGCTCTACGATGAAGAGCTCGGTTGCTGCCCCATCGAAACCGGGGTCTACACTCGCCCTCCGCTCCAGTATCACGGCCTTGATCATGCCGCAGCCCTCAAAATCACCGGCGACGCTGCACGCGAAGTTTTGCAGCGAGGACAGCTCCCCTTCACGCTAGGCGGCGAACATTCCCTCTCCGCTCCCGTTATCGCTGCCGTTCACGAACGTTATCCCGACCTGACCGTGGTGCATATTGACGCCCACGGCGATCTGCGTGACGAATATGAAGGCACCCCACTCTCCCACGCCGCCATCGAACGGCGCGTTGTCGATATGGGTATTCCTCTCTTAGAGATCGGCATTCGCAGCTTCAGCCCCGAGGAGGCTGCCTTTATGAAGACCGGACCCGACGTCGCCATTGTCTGGGCCTATCAGATGGCGAAAGGCATTGCCACCATCCCCTGGGGGCGGCTCGGCAAACACACCTATGTAACCGTTGATCTTGACGCGCTCGACCCCAGCGAAATGCCCGCCGTTGGCACGCCCGAGCCGGGAGGGTTATCCTGGTACCAGCTCCTCGACCTCTTCCGTGAAATCTGCCACCGCACCACTATCGTCGGCATGGATGTGGTCGAACTCTGCCCCATGCCCGGCCAGACCCGCGCCGACTTCCTTGCTGCCAAACTGGTATATAAGATGATCGGGTATCGAATGTTTACGCAGACGCTATGACTCTCGCATATCAGTTGCAATCCTTCACGAGAAAACATCCCTGAATGCCATTGTTAGTAGCAATTTTGATGAAACCCGAATCAACGTACAGAACGACAACCGCCTTTTTGATGGGATCGCCATCGGAGCCAAATGCAATTTGTCCGCTCACGCCTTGAATCGCCTGTGCTCCTGTGATTCTGGATAGACCTTTCTCTAGCGCATCTGGCGTTAATGCCGTAGTTCCTGCATTCAACGCATTGTTACAGCCCTGCAAGAGCGCTAACATGGCATCATAAGCCAGGATACTATCGTTGGTAGGACGATCATAGCCATAAGGATTTTGTATATGCTGGCGCGAGGGATCAAAATCCTGGCTGTACATGGCAAAAAACGGCGGAGGTGCCAGATTTTTCGCTAGCCATTCATCAGGATAAGCAAACGCGGTAAAATGCAGATGAACAAAGCCGGCTCGTGCGGTAGACGGATAGCCACCTAAGTCATACAGGGCATCTCCCCCCATCACTTGTATGTCAGGTTGAGCTGTGAGTAGAACCCCCAGGTCAGAAGAGTAGCCGGAGAAGTAGACCAGGTCGGGATTGAACCGCAAGGCATCGTGCAATAGCGCAGGTAGCACTTGTGTCTTCCCAATCTGGTAGTGTTCCGTCACTACGATCTGATTGCCATCGGCCTCAAATTGGTTGCTAAAAGCGCTTGCCAGACTACTACTGTACGCATCTGTAGGATCGACGAAGAGGGCCACCCGTTTTGCATGTAACTGTTGCTCTATATATTGTGCGCCTGCTACGGCCTGGCTTTTGTCAGGGGGAGCGACGCGGAAGAAGAAGCGCGAGATACCGGTTAATTTGTTGCTGGAAGCGGTTGGCGAAACCATGGGAATGCCTGCGTTGGAAAGAACGTTTACCGCTTTCAGTGAGTATGAACTGAAGGGCCAACCCATGACCCCAAGAATTGTGCGATCTTGCTTTGCTGCCTGCACAATTTGTTGCGCTACCCCTGTTGCATAGTCTGAGTTACCACCTGCATTGGCAATCAAGAGGCGAACCTGTCTACCTCCACTTAGTTTCCGATTATCATTGTATTCTTTTTGCGCAACATAAGCGCCCTGAAGGACATCGCGTCCGGTGCTAATGTCACTTGCGTTGCTACCTGTAAGCATTATACCAACGACGAGCGTGATGTACGGCTTGCCAGAGGCAAGCACAAATTGATCCTCTTGATAAATCAGGGCTTCGGCATCGTTCGTATCTTTTGCAATAGCCTCACTCCACAAAGCTATCGCCCCATTCTTATCTCCCTGCTTCAGCCTTGCAGAAGCCTGAACCTTGAAATTAACATCGCTTCTTGGGGAGCTGGTGTCAAAAGCATATGTCCCATCGCTGAGCCCAATTAGTTCTTTATCTGCTGCACTCGTAACGCCGATACCTTGAGTTGCTGAACTCGCCTCTATATTTAGAGCCTTTAAAATAAATGGATAAGCGAAAACGCCCGCCACCACTAATGCCACTATGCATAACAATATCAGGATGAGAATCAGGCAACTTCTCCTTTGCCTTTGGATGGGTGCTCGTATCGCCACTTCGCCAACCTCCTAAATAAAACTATCAATGCCCAGCGCATCTAGCAAAACAATATTTTTCTTGCAATAAGTACTTATTTTAAGGTATTATATGCTAAAATTATAAGTTCATCAAGAGCGGTAGTATACGTGTTAGCATTATTATGGGCCTTCTGAAAATTAGGAGGGTAAGTAAAGCCAGGCATGGTCTAAGAGTCCAGATGGCCTGGTTTCAAGTTGAGTTTATCGTGGGCTGAAGTTCTTGTTTTCTCCTGTATGGGGAGAAAGCAATGTTACTGGTGCCCAGCCCTTCAGTGTTCCCTTCATTTGCCTATCTACATAAAAGAAGGCAGCTTCTGCACGCTTTATTTCGTGGCATGTGAGGACAGGAGCCGGGTGTTTGGCCTCATACAGCGCGCTTAATTTCTCCCTAGCAGCCACAATTGCCGCCTCCCGTTTTTCGTCAGGGTTCTCAACGGTATCTTCACACGCCGCATCTTCACATGCCAGGAAGAATTCAAAGGCTGCATCTATCTGCCTCCACCATCGGGGAGGCACATTTGCCTGGTGGCGTTCTACGATGTTCACCTGATCTGTTACTACTCGCACGATCCTCCCAATGCGTTGACTTCTAAGAGCCAATTTGATCGAGGTAAAGGCAACGAAACGTTCCCACCATCGTTTGACCCATCCTGGATGCATAGGCGCACCACGGGGATGTCGAGAAAGCTCTTCATCCATATTAAGAGCATCAAATGCTTCATTGATCCTGCTCCACCACTTATCCGGCATGTTGACATCATTGCTGATTAGCGTAGTCATCTCCTCATCTGCCACGCGCGCGATTTTCCTGAAATTGTTGCTACGCAGTGCAAAGCGCATTTTATACAGGGCTACAGTACGCTCCCACCATAATTCCACCTGTTCCATAGGAGAGGGTTCAGTAGTTGATATGGTGGCTTGAGAGATATAGCTTTTCCATTGAGTAGAGATGGCCGGAGGCCACTGCTTCGCCTGAGCATTGAGCCAATTCAACGCTTTCTGATCAGCACCTTGTAGTAACACCCCCAGAAAGCTCTGCACAAAGTAGTCTTGCTCACTTTTCTCATAGAAAGCGTGCTGAAAATGGAGGGCGAAGAGAATACATGCACCCAAAAGAGCGTTCTTGTAAAGTTTACGTTGTACGCCGTCGCACGCGCGCTCTGCTATCTCGCCTATAAGATACATCAGATCTGACGGCGCTAAAGCCTGTCGCATCATAACTATAGTGCCGTCCAACTCTTGCTGATGCTGAAGGCAAATAATCGCCAGCATTTCCAGGAGACCACAATATGTTTCGCGTGAAAGAGCAGGCGCCTGGAGTATCCTGCCAACGCTCTCAGCAAATTCCCTCCGTCCTTGCCCCAATAGCGCAGGTCTTCGTACAAGCACGGCTGTAAAATACCAATCATGTAGCTGTGGCAGCAAGGCGGGAAAGCGGCCAGAATTGTAAAGAAACGCTAAAAATTTCTCAGCAGGAGATGGTTCCTCTGGGAATGCCGTTTTTTTGAAGATGTCGAGCCCGACACTGTATAAACATGTGAGGAACTCTTGCACGTAATCGCGCAAAATCTGTGAGTTCCAATACTGCGAAAGATAGTGTTCACCATAAAGCTCAAGAACAGTGATTTTCTCTTGCGTGGTAAGGCGGGCTGCTTTAAGCACGCGTTCTAGCGTCACTTGATCGAGGCCCTGGTTCAGCCAGAGAGAGACATAATAGAGACGCCGTGCTTCTTCATCTCTTGCATAAACGTCGAAAAAGTTCAAGAGCCAGGGAGCAGTTGGATCGCGTACAATGTAGTCCTGCCCGTGATATTGAAAGAATTCTGCGCATTCTGGCACGGTGAAATTTGCCAACTCCAGGACTGAAGCGATGTTCCTTCCTGCGCGTGAAGGTAAGTCAAACCAGGTAGCGAGCTGAGGAGATCGCAACCAGCTAGAAAGGACTCGTTTCTTTTGCTGTTGAGCAGCACTATCGCTGCTTTTCGCTAATGCGCTAAACATGCTGAGCGCAATTTTCGACAATGTATTATTTAAAGGGAGGTAAAGCGGTCCATAGCGTTCAAGGAAGTATGCCTGTTCATCGGCTGTAGTGAGGACACGGGCCAGTAAGCGTGCCACATCATTATGCTGCTGCATCATTGCTGAGTCGAGCATGATAAATAAAAGGCTCATTTTCTGGGGATAGTTACCTTCTACCAGTCTTTCAAACAACTTCCCCGTTGTTGGCCACCACTGAGGAAACTGCACTAACAGTTGGAAGAGATCGATCATCAGAGGATGATAGTTCTCTGCAAGCTCACGAGCTTTTTCCTGACTGAGCCTGGCAGTATTGTCAAAGGCGAGTCTTTTTATTGCCTCTTCGTTCCACTCTATCGGCAGACGCAGCGTCAGAAACTCTCCAAAGGTGTTCCATGACACAAAGAGTAAGGGGCGTATCAGCTTGATATCCTCAGAAGAAGAGAGCAGAGAGGACCATAGCTTCATCAAGTCGGCATAGATACTCCAATGTTGCTGTAGGAAGGCGAAGATATTCTTAATAGCGAGCAATTCACCCAGCAGGCTGGTCCAGACAGTTGCATCTGTGGCAGGAGGCACCGCGCACGCCATTACGTCTAGCAACGTTTTGAAAACGCTTTCCTCATAAATTGCCACCTCCGATGGCTGCAAAGATCTCGGCGGCGACACTTCCTGTTTCACAACCGCAACGCATTTTGCTATCGCAATAGCTGCTATTTCATGCAAGCCCTGTGTGAGCAGGGGCACTTTCTTACTGGCTTGACGTAATTTGATGATCCCAGCGCCGCCTGTACCTCTCCACCAATCTCTATCGTGCATAGCCAGACTGATGAACGCCTTCGGATAAATAGGCTTGACAAGGTTCTTGGCGATATAGGTATAGTCAGAGGAAAGCAGTAGAAACTTAATGGGGGTTTCGCCCTGTATGATCAAGCTTTCATAGAGAGTTAAGAGCTCGTTTCGATCTGAACTCGAAGCAATATCTAGCAGCATGAGGAACTTATCTCTAAACTCCTCTGACCCTTCTTGCATAAAATAAACAGTAGCGTCACGCGCAAACTGAGCCGCAAGAGGCAGATTCTCAACCAGCGGGTTGCCTGGCAGCTCAGTGCGTCTTCCCGTATAACAATTGAGCGTCAGCTTCTGCTGACGATGTTCCTCAAGCAGCAGACGCTGCGCATGCGGCTCCTTTTCTGCCCCTGGCACAGAGAGCCAGCTTGTTCCGATAATTTCCGTTGTTGCTCCATGAATATTAGGTTCATAGGTACTAAAGGTCAGATCCTTTAAGAGCTGAGTTGGCAGACAGCATGTTAGTCCGAAAATTAATTGGGCAATTTCATTATCAGACCCGGCAAGATAGATTTTCTGTGGCACTTTTTTCTTCGTTTTTGCTTCGATAACAGGTTTCTTGGTAAGATACGCCTCGATAAGATAAGGAAGATACTCCCGTATTCTGGCGCTGTTTTTGGTCCTGGGAGTGAGTTCTTTGCTCTCCTGCCACAATATTTCGAGCGGTAATCGCTCAAGGTGGGTCTGGAGGGATAGAGGAATATCACGGCTTGGCGGTACATCGCATCTTTGCCAGAGTTTTGATTGCCAGAGGGAGATGGCATTATAGGCGGAGAAATGTTCAGGGAGACCTGCGAGCAGGTGAACAAAGAAAGCTCCATAACGACCAACGCCATCTCTTCCCGTATATACTTTATGAACCAGGATTCTTTCGCGCTCGGTTGCAATAAAAGCAAGACAGACGGGGGCAGCATCTAAAGGGATAGCGGGATCTGCACCAGGAGGGAGAGAATAACGTTGATAGCGATCCAGGTGCTGTACACGAGCGCTGCGGATGTCGCGCAGGCCGTCAGAAGCTGCTCGTATCCTCGCCCCGGCCCTCAGCGTATCAAGGCCCACATCAGACCATGTATACCATAACTGTTCTACAGCATCGACTGCTCTGCTCTGATCCTGGTCAATCATAGTGTCCAACCATCTCTCGTTTCTGATCGCTGCAAGTATTTTTTATAATCTCATTTTTACTTCAGACTTCCAGGTTAGAAGTTCGAAGGTATGATTTCTAGCCGGTAGAGGATCCATAAGAGCGGATCCAGGCAACGGCAGGGCTCCACCCTGGTAAAATTGCCGTTTCCGTCCGGGGGCTCTCCCGTGGCAGAGGTGGCAAAGAATTTCACATGCTTGAATCTCGCCGTTGCGGCTAGAATATCTCCTTGTCTATAGTGCAAAAGCAGGTTTCTCACCTCCCTATCGACCGCCTCAATATCTTGCAAATCGAGACCCCCTCCATACGGAGGGTTCTCCAAGAGCCTCAGTATCGGTGGCGGATTCATGCTCTTGAGCAGATCCGATTTGGAGAACATCACTGCGACCGGTGTCTCGGGTAAACTCGACCCATCGGTATGTCCGTGATAACGCTCAAATATATCGATAATTTCATTGAACCTTTCAGCTACCCTCCGCCTTTGTGCGAGGTTGAGCATCCGTTGCAGGCTGGCTTGCAATGTAGGAGGAAGGTCATTGGTAAGGGGAATCATCGCGAATGGATCGGCGACGAAAATCAACGCGCTCGTATTAAGGACAAAGCGAGCAAACTGGATAAGCCTCGCACTAAGAAAATCTTCGCCCGCAGTGTCATAGATCATCAGATTATACGTTGTGGCTGGATGCTTGCGTGATTCACTGACAACCAGCTTATAGATTAATGGCTCGGCCTGTTCTCTGATGGCTGCCTGGGTTGGTGGGAGTGTTCGTTTTTCGATGAAGAGAGGCTCGTAATATTCTGTGATATATTTATGTTCCGCCTCGGGCGTCAGGCAGGTCATTCGTACCAGCCCTTGTGCATTGGCTGCCCATTCCTCTTTAAATTGCTGGATCAGGCCCGCGATATAATGGCTTTTTCCTGAAAAAGTATCTCCTACGATCACCAGTGTGATGCTTGGTACCAGTTCTATATTGTATGGCAAATGATAGCTGCAATTGGTACACTCACGCCGAGCCATCTCCAGCGTATACTTGCGACCATCAAGCGGTTCAACATACATGCGGGCAAAAGGTCCCTTTGGCTCTTTTAAAACGACCCCGCTCGTTTTGCCAGAGACGATCTTGCACTCACCCAGATAGATTTGTTCAAAACACGAAGGGCAGATGCATTTGACAAAAGGCGATAAGCCCATAAAACGCTAGCCTCCAACACATGAAAACTTTTTTCCCGGCTGTATCTTCAAAACCAATACAACTACAGGTTTTTTCGCAAAGCATAGCGAACGTGCAACACAAAGCTCACAACCCCAAAAACCAGACAGAAAAACAAGGCCAGCAATAGACTGCGGCTGTGCAGTAAGGATGCCAGTGCATTTCCCAGCGCGAAGCCTACCCCTCCCCAGTACAATGCCACTATCCCCCCAAAGAAGAGTGCTAGCTTCTCTTCTATGGCCCGTATGCACAGTGCAAAAGCAAGCGATGAGAAGAGTAATGCGCTGATACATATCACAACACTCCCAAGTAACCAGCCAACGATAAGGGCAGAGAGAATATTCAAGGCCATGCCAATATTGCGGAAAAAACGATACTTTCTATCTCTAGCAAATTGCGGGGAGAGTTCAAAGGCACGTTGTATTTTTCTTGTTAGCGGCTGACCAGGTTTGGTAGCAGTCATAGTGGCTACCTGGGACTGATGCGATACCAGAGTATTGGCCGTATAGAAGACTGAGCCTTGCTGCCGCTGGTTGTTGGCTGGTGACGCCTGTATAGTTGGCGGCATTCCCTGGTGAATTGCCATCTTATTCACCAACGGCACTCGCTTCTGTCGCTGAGCAGCCTCAACGGCATCCTCCAGGGCATGGGCAAACGCTTGTACCGTTGGGAAACGGTCCTCTGGCTTTTTAGCGAGAGCTCGCGAGACCACATCCCAAATCTCCGGCGTAATGAGCGCATGTCCAGGATGCAAGGGCGGCGGCGGCATCGTCAGATGCTTCATACAAATCTCTGCGTTCGTACCATCAAAAGGACGATTGCCGCTCATCCATTCGTAGACGACAACAGCTAGAGAATACTGGTCGCTGGCCCTACGGATATGACCAGAGAAGCGTTCGGGCGCGATGTAAGCAGCTGTGCCTAACACGCTGGCCTTGTCCGCAACCCTCTGAGGACCCGTCTTGCTCGTCACTGAAATGCCAAAATCGCTTAATAGCACATGATCGATGCTTCTCAAAAGCATATTTTCCGGCTTCACATCCCGATGTGTGATAGGTACAGGGAGTTGATTATGTGCGCACTGCAAGGCCGCTGCAATCTGGTTCACATAAAATACAATGCGGTCTAAGGGGACTTGAGTTCCACAAGGATAAAGCGTACGCAGAGTTCCCTCAGATGCATATTCCATCACAGTATAAGGAATAAGGCTCTTCTGCCCATCCTCCAGGCTATCCTGGACGCCGTAATCGTGGATTTGCACAATATGAGGATTAAAGCGTTGCAGATTAGCAATGGTGCGAGCTTCTAGCAAGAACTCATCCTGATTATAGTCCTGGATACCCGTTCCTTTCATAATTTTAATGGCACGCTGGAGCGAATTGATCGAGATGTGCTCTGCCAGGTAGACTTCTGCATAGCCACCTGAGCCGAGGAGACGTTTTAAGCTGTAGTTACCGAATTGCTGCCCCACACGATCTTGCATTTGCATGGCCGCTCTCCACGTAAAATTATTTTTAGTCTATTTTTGTTCTAAAAATTTCAATTTCTGCTTGTTTGAAAAACTTCATCAGATGTTGCTTATATATTATAAGAAAAACGAGAAAATAACAAGACTCTCAAGCGAGAGACATTGGTCGCGCCTGGATAATGCCATAACAGTATAAAATCCAGAGCAGCGGATCCAGGCAACGAAACGGCTCTACACGCTTAAAACGGCCATCAACATCTGGAGGCTCCCCTGTTGCTGAAGTGGCGAAAAATTTGACACGGTTGAATCTATGACTGACCGCTAGGAGATCTGCCTGTCGATACCGCTTAAGCAGCCCGCGTACTTCTTGATCGACGGCGTTGATATCCTCTAAATCAAGGCCACCTTCGTAGTAAGGTTCTCTGCCAAATGGAGAGCTGCTCAGCTCGTTGAGATATCTGAACAGGTCAACTTTGGAGAGCATGATGGCTATGGGAGTGTTACGCGAAATAGCCTCATCACCCCTGTGGTAGCGTTCAAATAGATCAAAGGTGGTATTTATCCTATCAGCGGGTCTGTGTGTTACTAAGGGGCCAAAACTTTGGCGGATGTTGTTTTGTAGCTCTACTGGAAGCCCCTCTAATACCGGCAGCATCATCACTGGATCTGCCACACAAATAAATGCGCCAGCATCGAAAATAAAGCGGGCGAAACTCACAAGTCTGTTTGGATGAAAATCTTCCCCGGAGGCATCATAGATAATCAGGTTCCAGGCTGTATCTACACTATGTGGTGTTTGAATTGTGCTTAGCTGATAAATTAATGGGTTGGCAGTCGTCTCAGTGGCAGGCAGGGTAATGAGCAAGCTCCGTTTTTCTATAAAGACAGGTTCGAGATAATTACTGATATATGCCTCTTCTACTTTTGGAGTCATGCATGTTATATGGGTAACTCCTTGTATCTGACCTATCCCCTTTAGTAACTGACGAAGAAGAGAGGCAATGTAATGGCTCTTGCCAGCATAGACATCACCAACAACCGCCAGGGCTATACCAGGTACGGACTCGATATTTTGTGGAAGATGATACCCGCAGTGGGAGCATTCACGCCGAGCTAGCTCCACAATATAGTCTGGACCCTGGACAGCCTCTGGTCGTGAGCGAGCCAATCGCCGCTCTAACCAGTCCTGTGGAGCTTCTTTCAGTACCATTCCTGTTTTTCCTGATATAATGCGACATTCCCCAAGGTAGATCTCTTCAAAGCAAGAGGGACATGTCACTTTAGGGAAACGTACAACCTTAGATGGCTTTATAGTACTGATTGCAGATGGCTTTGTTGTTGACTCAAGCAGTTCTTGTATCTGACGCTCCACTTCAGTCGGCAACGCCTCTGGTATATCTTCCAGGGGAGGTGCAGGCTTTGCAGGTTCTGGCTTGTCAAATTGCCGTTCCAGTATATTAGCAAGTTCAGCATACTCGCCACCCAGCTTGCGCCAGACGGCAATCGCGATGGTGGCAAAGGGACGGCTCTCGGGGCTGATAACAAATTCCCCTGAAGCGTTGGGGTCAGCATAGCGCGCTAAAAAGTCATGTGAGATGCCAAAATGTTTCTCCATGAAAGCGGATACTTCTCTGAGCACTCGATACTCGTCCGCCCTCGGCAATGCCCTGGCTAGTTCCTCTCTGACCCCCGGTAAAAATTCGTACTCGACATATTCTGGATGGGTTGCTGAGGCATCTTGATGAACTTTTTTTAAAAGCCCACCGAGAAATACTTCGGCTACAGGTAACTGAGGAGGATCGTACATGTGCTCAGGATCAGGTAACATCGTTTGCTGGATCACGCGCACAATAGGCATGGTGATAGGCGTGGCAGAGAGCAGGCGCGCGAGCTTATGGGCTGTCGGCGCAGTCGCACGAAAGTAGCGTATGCGTTCCTGGGCTGTAGGCTCCTTCTCCTCTGACTGCGAAGGCGAGGATACGGCAAACCCATCGTCGCGATTTTTTGTGAACTGCACCCCGGCGGCTTTGGTAGTTTCCGCGCCCATGACCATACGTGCCCAGGCAGCTAACGATTGCTGATGTAATGTGATGATCGGTAGACGAATGGAGGAGAGGTCTGGTGCCAGTCTGGACGGTAATATTGATGTTTTCAGTTGCGCATTCGCCATACCGGGCGCGGAGGCCGTGAGATGGATACGTTGAGCAGCGCATAAGGCTGTGCGCGGCCAGAGTCGTTGAGGTAACATTTGCAACAGCGTCACCAGATTCCTGGCTCCCCATAATTCCAATAGATCCTGAACTTTTCCGCCATACCAGGCCGGTGAGATGCAATCGGTGACGACCAGAATCAGGCGACGCCCTGTTGGATCAATGAGTTCTTTGGGGTCCCTCCAACGTTGCTCAGCGGCGGCCGGATCTGTCCCGACATAGAGCTGTGCCTCCTCTTCGTTATTCGTCAAGAGTTTCCACAGTCGTATATCGCGAAAAGCTCCTAATCGCTCGAAGAATGTGCATAGTTCGGCAACGGTCTGTTGCCAGAAAATCATCGAAGCCCCTTCATCAATCACCAGGGCAAGCTCAAACCAGCGTTCGGGAGCAGGCTCCACAACGGGGATCCAGACCTTCTTCTGCATCTCTGCTATTTGATAGATTGTATCCTCTTCATTCAGCACGAATCTCGTGTGAGAACGAGCTCGTCGCCGTAATGGACGCAAAGCCCGTCCCAGGATGAGGGAATCAGCCAGGGCCGATGCGGTGGGCATCCTGATCAGCTTCCCGCTTTGAGATGCTTCATCTCGATATGCTTCGTTCTTGTCGATGGGCTCTGGTGAATGGATATAAATATCGCTCCCTGCTCTTTTTTTGAAGTCGGAGATTGACTCTTTATCTGCTGGCGGTGCGAGGTTGGGGAATTGTGGTGGTAATGGGGGATGTTGCTGCGGTATAGGAGGCAGGGTTTCATGCGCTGGCGTTAACCTGGTAGCGAGCCACAGAGTTTCGGCAATCTCTTCCCCAGTCATTTCCAGATCAGCCTTCTGCAGCGCGTCAATGAAGTTAGCAATCTCGTCGCTCATACGCTTTTACCCAAATGCATTAATACTGCTTCACGAACGGCCTTTTGATCGCGAAGATCAATACCACGAGAAGCCAGATAGACAGCATTCAACAATTGATCGGTAGCCAGGTCTCCTCCTTTTTTACGTTCTTCGTCGAAATCCGCAACCAAACCCTTGATCAAACCCTTAACACTCTCCAGTAGTTCTGGATTTAACTTCAGGTGATTTTCTACAATGGCCTCAAGCTTCTCCGGGCCAGGAACGTGCATCTTGAGCCGCAAACAGCGCCGGACAAACGCTGGTGGAAACACTCTTTCGTCGTTACTGGTCATGATCACAATTGGGAACGCTTTACAAGATACCCGCCCACCTTCAATATGGACTTTGATGGTGCCGCGTCTGTTGTAGTAGACCCCCACTTGCTTTTGCTCTTCTGAGAGACGAACCAGTTCACGAATTTCAAACTCGCCCTCTTCAAAAATATGCAACAAGTCATTCGGTAAGTCAATATCACTTTTGTCGATCTCATCGATCAGGAGCACACGCGGCTTCTCTGAGGCAAGCAGTGCAGCCCCTAGCGGACCCAGATGGATGTATTTGCCGATATCTTGCTGCTGTTGCTCTTGCAAACGGCCAATGGCGTCATAGTGGTAGAGGCCATCAGCAAGTTTGGTACTGGAGGTGATTGACCAGCGCAGCACCGGGCCCAGTTGTAATTCTCTGGCGATGGAGTAGGCCAGGAAGGTTTTGCCGCTGCCCGGTTTGCCACTGACTAAAAGAGGACGGCGCAGATGGATAGCCGCATTGACCACATCAATGACCGTGTCATCAGCGAGAAATGCCTCTCCATGGGCCAGATGCTGCCTCGTATAAGAATCATCCTCGTTATTCAATTCAAGCTTATTCAAAACCTCTCCATTAAACTCACGCCAGGGAGGTGGATCTGGAAATTCAACAAGGTGAGGCTCACCGGTCCCTCTGTAGATTCTCCAATCACTCATCACGATACCCCTTCTCTAATTTGGTAATGCAAATCGCCGTCCAGCTATATCTGGCGGTAATCTATTCGGGTCATCCCATAAGAGTGTGAGATGATGCCCATGATGGTCATCTCCAGCTTGTTGTGCATTCACGCGTTGCGTAAACACCCAATCGGGGAGATTCAGCAGTTCTCGCGGAGATTGGAAAAACTCTCTCCATTGCGCTTTGAAGCCATTGAATGCATTCGCCAGGTTTCTCATCTTCTCCCTGGGCCAGAGCACAATGGGTACGCCAGCTACTGATATGGCCGTGCGTATATGAGTATCCTCCGGCGACGGGGGAACAAACCCTAGTATCAGGCACACAATATTATATCCGTTGAGTAGGGCAAAGAGAGCCTCTCTGTTTTTATAGTCTTGCTCTTCGCACATCCAGAAAGGGCCTTTCATTTTCGGATTGTTACTGCCCGCCTCAAACCTCCCACCTCGCGTAAAACTTAGGAACACGTTCCATTTCTCTCTCCAGGACTCATGCATGGCTATATTCTGTGCTCTATCTAAAGAGCGTACAACCAATTTACGTATAGTTCCGAATTTTACATTGAGCCCAATATCAACCAGCCAGTGATCAATGGCGCAACACAGCAAGTCTTCTTTAGATAGAAAGACTTCGATGGTTAGAGCTTCCTTGAATACATAACCTTTGTACTTTCTGCATATCTCACTGATACATCCAGGTATATTTTCTAATGACACTGGTTCTGAACTGGGGTATGGCTCCCCTACTGGTTGATTTTGATCATCCAGCAGCCAAGCCCGTATCTCGAACGTCCGTTCTTCTGGAGGTTCAACAAGGACGGGCCCGGGGTCAACGACGATGAGCAAATAAGCAACTGGGGCAGGAGCAGGAGCAGGGTCTCGCCTTCTCGCGTCTAAGGCGCTCATATACTGCGGTATGTTCTTTCCTAGCTCCCGGACTCTTGCCTCGATCCAGCTTTGAATGTCCTGCTGATCTTGTTTGCCGACATATTGGGCCAGACGGGCAGCAAACATCAGAATAGGCAGGGTGTTGTCTTTATCTTGTCGGAGCTTCCCAAGTTCGGTAAGCATCGCAGGGAGCAACGTTTTCTCATCGCTGATAGGGATATCTACACTTTCGGGCGCGCTGGCGCGGTATGCGTCCGACAGAACGTTTACCGGCAATTTCATGCGTTCAAGTAGTGATTGCAACTGCCGGAGCCGTGCTAAGGTAACGTCCACTTTGTAGAGATTGCGCACGAGGCGATCCAGCTCTCGCCACTCTTCTTCAGTTTCATTATCTGGCTGGTAAAGTCGCCATGCTAACTGCCCTACGCCGTCAGGAGTAGATAAACAAGCAATGAAAAGGCGCACCATTGCCGGGATATCGAATCCTGGCAGGCGTTCTCTCGCGTTCCTGGCAATCCCAGGGGGAAGCTGATGGAGCATACGCTCATATGTGTTATCATCTATATGAGGCGGTTTATGAAAATGTTCTACCAATGCTGCGATGTCTTCCATGCCATACTCATTCTCTTTTCCCATAAATCTCAGGACATGTTCGATCTCCACCAGCGCACAGCACTCGCTCAATTTTCTATACCATACGTTTGTTTTGGGAAAACCAGAGAGGTAAATCACATTTCTCAGAAAAACCAAAAATAGCTGCGGCCCCACTTCCTCACTGTTCAGGTTTAAAAGCATCGTGATTGTTTTTCTTACCCGCGCTTCGGAGTTATCAGCATCGGGAATGGCAAACCTATGTGGAAAGAGTTCTGGTATGGTGAAAATATCCTCCAAATCGTCTTTTGAATCAACAAGATGACTATCCGTTAATGCTTCAGAACAACGCTTTCGAAGAAAAGGACTTAATGCTACCATACTCACTTCTCCTTCACCCTTATGCTTGTAATCTATGATATAATATCTACGTTCTAACGTCAACAATTTAGACCTTCTATTTATCAATAAAAATATTCTTTTCCTGATTTAAGTACATGATGGGGAGTTGATATGACAATGTCAGGACTGCCAGGAGATTTCCTGCGTCGTTTACGAGAAGCACTGGAAAATTGCGAAGAATTCAATTCAATAGATGAGCTTAAAGAGGTGTTTCTTGATGAGCGGCTGTTTCCCTGGAGGCACCATTTAAAAGAGAGAGATACTGTGAGCAGGCGTGTGATGGCGGTGATTACCGACTTATATCCTCAGACAAATGGCGGTGTAAGTGTGTTGCTCTTGCTGCTGACCATCCTGCGAGATCGTACTCCCAGTGGTATGAAAGATCGTTATCAGCGTCTGGATAATCTGGCGAACGAACTTAAGCAATTACTTGCATCTGAAGGCCCTGATGATGAGACGTCCAGAAAGATGCAGGCAAACTCAGGAAATGCGCACATGGTTTTTTCCGTACAGTGGGAACACTTAGCCAGATGCATACAGGCGGTTGGCGAGATTACAGTTCCGCAGATTATTGGGGGGCAAGTCACGCAGCGTTTCCCGGGGGGTACTGGCTGGTTGATAGCTCCCATCCTGGCAATGACTTGCTGGCATGTTCTCAAAGCAAGGACGATGGGCGGTCGTCTCTACGACACGGATTTGAGCGCACAGGTAAAAAATAGTGTTCTGGCCTTTGACTATAAGCTGCCTGGGCAAGGGATAGAATATCAAATTGATGAGCTGGAATGCTCTGATCCGACTCTTGATTATGCAATTCTTAGACTAAAAGACCGCCAGGATCATTCATTAAAATCGCGAGGCTTCTTATCGTTAGATGTGGATGTACCTCTGACGTCACAAACGGAGCTCTATGTCATTCAACATCCAAAGGGACAGCCACAGCAAACCGCTTCTGGCAGGTTTGATCGCTATAAACCACAGCAACCGCAATGTATTTTTCATACCGCTCCAGCCGAAGAGGGAACGTCTGGCGCTCCGGTTATCAATGTACGCAACTGGTCGGCTGTAGCTATGCACAATGGCGAAGATACTAACCTGGGCCTGCGAGAGGCGACGTTGCTCAAAGCAATCCTGTCCCACGTTCAGCAAACGCGACCAGATCTGTACGAGACCATCATGAATGCTCAATCAAAGAATGTACAATAAAGAAAGGTGTGGACGATGACAACTGGAGTCAGCCGCTGTTATTATCCTGCTCAACCCGACCCGCGCTATCCTCTCGTCTGCGATGATTGTTATTTTTTGCTCAAGATCCATGATACCCAGGCGTTCTTTCCCGCGAACAGATGGCAGCAAGCCCGCTATCTTCTTTTTACTTCGTCTATCGAAAGTTCTTTTTTTCCAGGGAACCCGACCCAAAATCTACATAAATTTACCTTGCTAAAAGCGAATGAACCTGCTCACCTGGGAAAGCATATCGATCTTACAGGATGGCTGCCAGCTCGCGAACAGGACACGGTGAAAGTTACGATGAATTACACAGTCAAGCGAGGAGCGCCGGTTAAAAAGCTGGTAGAGAAACTGCAACAGCTAAACATCGAGCCAGTAGTCTCTCTGGTGCGACCAGATATAGCGGTGGCGGCCAAAACATCCCGGATCGTGGTACAAATTCTCGGTAACCTCCTGAGCTCTTTTTTACAGGAAGACGAGCTAACGGAAATTTTCCCGCTAGAAATGGATATGAACCTCTCGGATTTGAAGGCTGGCTACTATGCGGTGCTCGGAGCCACCAATGAGCGATTTCCGCTGGCTCTGGAGATGCTTAATGGACAATTAGTCGAACCGGGGAGAGGAGAGCTATCGCGCCATTCCTATGTGGTGATCGAGGTACTGACAACGCCACGACACAAGCAGGAGCTTATCCGCTGTGAACCGTGGGGTGAGCTCCTCCTGGAATGCAAGGAAGAGATCCTGCATGCCACCATCCGTACTGGGCAGGAGCGCGATGAGGCATTTCAGCACTGGCGCATCGCTCTAAAACAGATACGCAGATTAGCGCAAAAAGATCGTAGCTTTCTTTTACGTGAAATCGACGCAGTGCTTGCCGAAGCACAAATGGAGATTGAGCAGAAATTGCAAACTCACCTCACCCTCCAGGCTCAAGGATTAGAGGATTATCCTGACGAGTGGCAGGAAGTGCTACATTTTAGCACGCCGCAAGAGTTACGACGAGCCGTCCGCGATTATCAAGATGCCCTGGAACTATCGGAACAATTATTGCAGCAGTACAATTTATAAGTTCTTCCATAGTAGCCAATAGCAACTGCCAGGGCTTTTGCGTTTTCCCATCTTGCATCTCGTGTCTCCTACGCTCACAACCAGCAAGCTGGTTGTGAGCAAGGGAAGAGGGGTGGTGGCGAGCCCGCGCAGCGGGCTCGCCACCACCCCTCTTCCCTTGCGAGCGGGGCTTAGCCCCACGAGCGTGACGGGAACAACGGGAAAACGCAAAAGCTCTGAGCAACTGCTCCTGGATCTGTAATTTGGAGAGATCGCGCGCTATACTAATAGAAAGCCTTGAAAACCAAATGCCATACAGAGGGAATAATGATGTACATCTGTCAGGGAAGGCTCTTATTAAAAAAATATGTCATAAGACAAACGTATATTGCCTTTTTCGCCTGTTGCCTCTTAGCAACTCAGCTTGGCGGCTGTAGCCTTTTCAGCGCCTCCGGCTCTCAGCAGCCGCAAAAGACGACGTTTACCAGTTCGGCTAGCAGTTCTTCCGAACCCATCACATATAGCACCGGCGCGCACGATGTGCTGATACGCACATTTTATGGCGGTGGTTTATACGGCTCGCTTGAACTTGCCCCCCAGGTCAGCATCTACGGCGATGGCACCTACATTCTGGGCCAGGACCAGCAGGGGACAATCAGTTCTGATGCATTGCAACAACTACTGGATACGCTGGTAAATACTGATGGGCTACTTCACCTGAAACGCCAGCAATTCATAGATATACCCGATCAGAACGCGACCTTCCTGGAGCTCTCGCTGAACGATAAACAGCTCGAACTGGTCTATGGTCCCTTTGGCAATCAGCAGGAAAGCGCGGACGATATGGACGAGTATCATCGGCTAGGCAAGGCGCTATCCACCATCACGGCAACGCTGAAAGGACCCACCCATCCCTACCACAGCTCATCGAGCGCGTTGCTGGTGCGACAGATTTTCCATCCCGATTTCACCCAGACTATTCTTTACTGGCCGTTATACGAATTTACGCTCTCGCAGGCGGCCATCTTCGAATGCGGCATTGTTCCGCCTGACGAGAACAGTTCCAACGCTGAAACAGGTTGTCTTAAATACCTTATACCAGACCATGCCCAACTACTGACCGCCTCCCAGTTGCAAACGCTCAGGACGCAACTCAACAACCGGCCAGAAGGCATTTTTACCGAGCAAGGATTATACTATGAAGTGACATTGCGCCCATTATTGCCTGATGAGCTTGCACACAAAACAGTAGCGATGTTCGGCAGCGCGCAGGGGTCCTATCGCGGAGTTCCCCTCAACCAGGGCACTATCCCCGCTCCTACGCCGACGCCAACACCGTAGAGAATCACTTCGCTACTGCCATTACTGTGTGGTATACTACATGAAGACGCGCCCGTATACTTGCATCTGAGAATGCAGCGCGTCGAGCTTTTTTAGCGAGTGTAGGTGCGGAACGACCAGCGGGAGGAAGCAGAGGGCTGCCGATCTGACCACCACTTGAAGTATATCCCCACAACGGTTTTACCGTGAAAGGAAACATGACCAGAGAATACAATGAGCAACGGCGAGATGATTCGCGTCCATCATTTCGCAACAAATCCTCAAACAGAGATGAAGAACGATATTCACGCACCAATCGGCCTCGCCTCAGCCGCGAAGCGGTAGATCGTGGTTGGGAGTCTGGTGCGCAACAGCGGCACGCGGATTATCGCCCGCGCTACAACAATGGACAAATGCCGCACAACAACCGCCGGTCAGAACACCCTTCCACTCATCATGACCGCGGCCACGGACCCTATAACAGACGCCAGGAAGATTACCAGGATGCCTCCAGACGCTATGATCGTCCGCACAAGAGCTATCAGCGCGCTCGTCCCCAGGCTTCCGGCGACACTCGACGCAACTTTGCAGAACCACATGGCGAGCGCCGTGGCTACTCTGAGAGACAGGGCAGCCGCCCGGGCTTCCATAATGGCCCGCAAGCGCGAGGAGGGCACAGCGCGCAGCCTTCTCGCCAGAGATATGATAACCGGCGCTACAACGATGGGCGTGATAGACCGGCACGCGATTTTGGGTCCGAGCGCCGTGACGGATCATTCCGTAAACGAGACTATGATCGCCCACGCCGCGGACCGGATACGCAAAATCCCCGCTGGCAAAGTCGGCCTCAGACGTTTTCCAGGCGCACATTTCACGAGCGAGAGCGCCCGCCGTTTCAGGGCCAATTCGAGGGCGATTACGAATGGTTTGACGACAATGACGCCTACGATCCCTCGTCGCGAGACAACAAGCGATCACATGGGCAAAATGGCCGCGACAATCCCGAACGCCGCAACCGGTATGCGCCAAAGGAAGAGGAGCGCCATGTGACGCGGCTACCGGATGGACGCGTCATCAAGGGATCGCGCCCGCAGCAGCGTAAAGAGGCACGCTTCTGGACGAACATTAACGAAGACACCGAAGCGCTGCTCCAGCGCCCCCAGTTCTCAGAAGACGTGGATGAGGAGCAAGAGCTCCCTGATGAGGCCGAGAATATCATCAGCATAGAGACGGAACAGGAAGCTCCCAGGCGTAAAGTCAGGCGGGAGGCCAAGCCAGCTTCCGCTAAAGCCGATAGACGCGCTGGCGGCGCGTCTGCTCGGAGAAGAAAAGTCGCGCCTTCCTCGAAGGACGCGCTCGCGACAACAAGGGTCCCCAGACCATCGCAGCGCGGCTTTAAATGGCCGACGCCTTAACGTTTGCTGAAAAAACACGCAGAGATGTGTCCAATCTGGAGTTGGACGCATCTCTCCAGGCAATTCCCTGGTGGAATTGAAGAGCATTGCACACTGACCAGCTCGGAGTAGATAGATGCTTTATCCAAGTTACCTCAACCTTTATCATAGCGGAGAGCTAGCAGCCCGCGCCGCTGACGCGTGGGAAATCCTGCGCAGTTGCACCATCTGCCCCCAGAATTGCCGCTGTAACCGTATCGCGGGGAAAACGGGCGTCTGCCATTCTGGGACGGAGGCAATCGTCGCCTCGTGGAATGTACATCGCCGCGAAGAGCCGCCCATTAGCGGTACGCGTGGAGCGGGAACGATCTTCTTTGGCTATTGCCAGGCTCGCTGCACCTACTGTCAAAATTTCTCGCTCAGCCAGGGCGGACTGGGGCATCGTGTTGGACCCGAGCGATTAGCCGACATGATGCTTTACCTGCAAAAGAAACGCTGTCATAATCTCGACCTGGTCACACCCACGCATTTTGTGCCGCAAATACTGGCCGCGCTCGTCATTGCCTGTGAAAAAGGGCTGACATTACCCCTTGTTTACAATTGTGCAGGCTACGAGAACCTGGAGACGCTGCAACTCCTGGATGGCGTGGTCGATATCTATTTGCCGGATGCCAAGTACGCCGACAACAAACACGCGTTGCGCACCTCGAAGATGCCACGCTACGTTGACCATAATCGACTGGCGCTCAAAGAGATGTATCGCCAGGTCGGTCCGCTGGAGCTGGACGAAGAAGGGATCGCGCGGCGCGGCCTGCTGATCCGTCATCTTGTTATGCCAGAAGATATCTCGGGAACTCGTGAGGTGCTTGCCTGGATAGCGCAAGAGCTCGGTCCCGATACTCCCATCAGCCTCATGGATCAATACTTTCCCGCATGGAAAGCTGTCAATGATCCTATATTAAATCGCCGCTTAACCTGGGCTGAGTATCGTTCGGCCCTCGATGCCCTCGACGACCTCAACTTTACCGCAGGCTACGTCCAGGAAGATCTGGTCGAGTTAGACGCAACAGCCGATGTATAGATCAGATCACAACCTGAGCAATAGTAGCATGTTCATGGACAGAGCACGCTATAATCTATAGGGGGGACAATGCGTCTCTCTAAAGTCGCGCGCAAGCCTGGATAGCCGGATCATGACCTGTTACGCGCCTGAAAACAATGCGAACACGAGACCGCATTGCTCGTGCTCCCCCCGCAAAGGGATAGCGATTGAACCAGAAGGTGCCTCTGCGGCGACCTTTGTTTCCTCCCATAGCCTCAAGGCGTATGGGCCTCCACAAGGAGTTTTTATGAATACTACGGCCACGTTGAGCCGCCTATTTGCTGGAATCCAGGCAGACCTGGACCTCGTTGATGTGACATTTCAAGAACGAGCAGCGTCTGGACTTGATATCCTCAATTCCGCTTCAATGCACGCGCTTGGCTCGCCGGGAAAACGCTTGAGAACAGCCATCACCTTGCTTTCAGGAAAGCTGAGTACCTACCGCTTCGACAAACTGCTCCCGCTGAGCGTTGCTTTCGAGATGGTTCATCTCGCAACGCTGATCCACGACGATATTGTGGATGAGGCCAGCACCCGGCGCGGTAAACCCACAGTTAATGCCATCTGGGGCGACAAAATCGCTATCTTGCTCGGCGATTACTATTTTGCCAAAACTGCTGGCCTGATCGCTGATATCAACGATAATCGCATTGATCACCTCTTTTCAGATACGGTAGCCATCGTTTGCGAAGGCTCGATTATAGAGATGATGACGGCTGGTCGCGTCGATCTCTCCATCGAGTCCTACTACGATAAAATTAAGCATAAGACGGCCTGCCTCATTGCCGCGTGCAGCAAGGGAGGCGCGATTGTGAGCCAGGCATCGGACGAGGCTATTACCCACCTTCATGATTACGGCATGCATCTTGGCATTGCATTCCAGATCATTGATGATATCCTTGACTATACGAAAGATCAGGCCACGATTGGGAAACCGGCAGGCAACGACTTACGTCAGGGCATGGTCACGCTCCCACTCATCTATGCCTTACAGGACCAGTCACAAAATGGCTATCATCAACAGGTACAATCCCTGCTCAGCGAGACGGTAAGAGATGAGGCCGCGATCAAAGATATTGTCGATTGGGTGACGCACGGCTACGGCGTCAAACAGGCATTTCAGGATGCTGATCTGCACGCGCAAAAAGCGCGCGCCGCCCTGCACTACTTTCCAGCTTCGCCAGATCGAGACGTGCTGGATGAACTGATCGATTTCGTCGTTGAGCGCAACCGTTAATTATGAATAGATAGCGAAGTCTATGAGCACAAAAACATTAGAAGAAAAATTTCGTGAGACGGGCGGCAAACGTCCCTACGTCCAGCGCCTCTTCGGTCGCATTGCCCGCATCTATGATCTGATGAACTTTTTGATGAGCTTCGGGCTGGACCGCTACTGGCGCAGTCGTGCGGCGCGCTACCTGGCGCTGGCAACCGGCGAGACAGGGCTTGACCTGGGAACCGGCACTGCCGATCTGTCGATTGCGGTGATCCGCAACTCCGGCCCCGGTACGCATATGATTGGTATGGACATTACGCCGGAGATGCTGGAGCAGGGGCGGCTCAAGCTGGCGCGTCTGGGTTTACAGGACCAGATCGACTTGCGCCCGGGCGATGCTGAGCATATCGACCTGCCAGATAATAGCGTCGATGGCTGCTGTTCCGCGTTCACCGTACGCAACCTGACCGACATCCGGCAGGGGTTTCGCGAAATGCTGCGCGTCGTTCGCCCCGGCGGACGCGTGGTTTGCCTGGAGATCAGCCACCCACCCGGCAAACTTTTCGGAACATTGTTCCACTTCTACTTTTATCAGCTCGCTCCCCTGTTCGGCTCTCTCATTGGCAAAGCCTTTGAAGAATACAACTACCTGCCCAACTCGCTAACAACCTTCCCCAATGCAGAGGCTTTACAAAAAATTATGGAGGAGGTCGGCTGGAGCGACGTGCGTTTCTATCGCCTCAACGGCGGTATTGTCGCTGTCCACGTCGGGACGAAGCCTGAGCAGGGGTAGCAGCATGCGTATAGAGCTAAGCTAGGATGCGAAGAACAAGCGGAGGATTATTATTAAGAGCAGGGCGACGCCAATACCGACAAGCCAGTATATCTCGCGCCCGCTTCTCTTATTCCTGAGATTATTCCCAGGCTCCCACGCCCACTGCACCGGATCGCGTTCAAGGCTCCTATCCTCCATCTGGGGGATTTGCGCGCCCGACATCCCAAGAGAAGGGATATACAGGCCGGGCTGGCTTTGCGAAAGAACTCCATTCTCTCTTGGAGAAGGCAACGCGAGCGGAGGATAGCTATACGACCCGGTGTTGCCAGTGTTCTGTAAACGCCCACGAACATTGACCGGCAGAATGGCTAGCAGATCGCGGCGCAGTTCCGAAGGTCGCTGATAGCGCTGCTCAATAGAGGGATGCAGCCCTCTGGATAGGACGACATCGAACAGGGGAGACAGGCGCGGGTTGATGGTGCGGGCGGACGGGACATCACCATCCGGTGTAGCGCGCACCGGCGCTTTCCCGGTTACAGTGTAATAGGCCGTCGCCAGCAACGAGTAGAGGTCCGCTCGCACATCGATGCTGCCCAGAGGAAGCTCAGGAGCCATATAGGGAGAAAGGGATGAGCGCTCTAAGCCGATTACAAACTGCGTTGCTCCTCCAGCCAGCACCACAGAAAAATTTCTTAGCACATACTGCCCATCCGGTCTGATGGCAATATATTCTGGCTGTATCAACCCATGCACCAGCGGGGGCGTCTGCTGCGAGATCATCTCCAGCAACTCGGCAATTTGCACGCAGCACTCGATGATATCGCGTTCCGATAGGGTCAATCCTATACGCCTCATGCGCGCAACCAGCGACTCGCCGTAGACAGGCTCAAAGACGAAGAAGTTGCGGTCTCGCTCGCTAAACACATCCCACAGCGTCGGCACAGGCGGATAGCGACCAACCGAAGTGAGTGCAATGGTAGCGGCGCGCAGCATTCCCTGCACCGCGATAGAGCTGCTCCCCGGCGCGTATAATTCACACAGCATGACCGACATCATTGAGCGTTGAGCATCCTGGGCATGCCATACCGTTTCACATACGCCTGATTGCCAGTGCTGACGCCCAAAGACCTCAACCAGGCGATAACGCCCTTCACGCAGCAGAGTGTTGGGAGTCAGCAGCGGCTGCTCGTCTTGCAGCGCGTTATCTTCTTGATCTACTGCAAACAGCTCCATATCGAATGCATCTGCTGATGATGAAGCTCCTGCTTTATGCTGTTCTGAGAGTGGCGCTTTCGCAGGCTGAAATACAGGTTGCTGACGCAGGAGGTTAAATACTTCGGGATCGAGCGAGCGACTTAGAGGAGCGGTGACGCGGGGACGGTGCGGAATAGCTTTTTGCTGGGAAATGGAGGTCATATTTCCCGTTGCATCCATCTCCGAAGGGGGCAGAGGAGTATTTTTATCCGGTACAACCGCCGGAGAAGCGCTCTCACTTTGCTCTGCCTCATCTGAATGGCGGGGGAGTTGCACGCGAAGGGCACATTGTGGACAGGGGCTTTTTGTGATATCCCATTCGGTACCGCAGCGTGGACACGTCATAATACATCCCTCTCTCTCAAATTTCTTTTGATCTTATAGAGTCCCCATTCGTTGGCAGCTATCCACACTGGCATCAAGCATAGGAAGATATATTGCCCAGAGTATAGTTGACGGCGGCATACCTGTCAACCACTTTACCTATTTTTGCTATGCTACGCGCTTCTAACGCCTCTTTGGGATTATTCCAGCAATGTGTAGCAGAGCTAGCCTAGCCTTTCTTCCGTCCAATGGGAGCCATGTTATTGAAGAAATCTTCCAGCGCCTTCGCCAGATCATGCAGTTGGGTCGCCTCCACCACGGAGATTTCATGACCGGGATGCGCCACGCGGTAGAGCAGTTGGACGGCGGGATGTTTTGTTGGCGTTGGCGTCTCGCTGGCAGCGGCTCCCAGCAGGGAGGCACGCATGGCGTCAACACTGGCATTGACCTGCTCAAGCTGAGCAATATCAATAAAGCTGGGCGCGTTCGCTGCGCTTCTCCCCTGCTTTTCCCTGCTCTGGTTGATTTCCCACTGCCTCCTCGCCTGCTTACCAGCCGCGCAAAAGCAGAACTCGGGGCGAGCAGAATCGGAGTTTCGCAGGCCGGTATCGTCACAAATTGGACAGATAGGCATGGTCATTTTCCCTTCAACAAAATAATGTTTTCTATGAGAGCTGCTGCCGGTTACTCAAATAATCCTTGAGCATGTGTTCGCAATCGAAGGCCATGCGACCAAAAACCTCTCCTGGCTCGCACCAGCATGACCTGCCTTCAACCGAATCATGTCTCTCCCCACCAGTCACCACCCCTCTGTAAGCAATCGAGACGGCGCGGAAGCGCGGGTCCCGCTTGAGCGACGAGTAAACGCCCACGAGACCAACGAGCTTGACAGTATAGCCCGTCTCCTCCCAGGTTTCGCGCAGCACGCACTGCTCCACCGTCTCACTATAGCGCACAATGCCGCCGGGTATAGTATACCCCAATCCGTCCGCGCGGTCTATCAGCAGGAATCTCCCTTCCTGCTCAAGAATCACGCACGCGCTCAGTATCGGCGAGATTTGCCCCAGGGTAAGAAGAGCAATGATACGAAAGATTATACCCGCTAGCAGCCCCTTTATCTTCTCTTTCATCGCCAGCCTGCTCTCCCTGAAAAATACAGTGTTGCTTGCCAGTTTTAACCGCCCTCTGCAACCTCTTCCTCTTACTCGGTAGTATACGGGGCAGAACAGTATTGCGCAAGGTTCCTTGATACACTGATCTCCGAGCGCACACTAGCCAGAGCATAACTCTATAGCGTACGATATAGAGAGACGAAATTTTGACAACCCCGGGCCATACCCACTAATAGGGGATCGTTGAGAGGAACTATGCCACAACGCGAATATCCACAACTTGAACCAGGACAGATTATCCCGGCATTTACCCTGCCGGGAACCGATGGCATGCCGCATAGCCCCTGGGATTACAAACAGCGCGAACACCTGGCGCTGCTCTTTATACAGCATGCAACAGCAAGCGAAGGACATACAAGCTTACACACTTTTAGCAGGCACTACTCTGACTTGCGGGAAGAGTCGTGCGCGGTCCTGGCCGTGACGGCTCAGCCCGTGATGGCGAATCTGGAGACCTGGGAGGCGTTGCGCCTGCCCTTCCCGCTACTATCCGACCCACAGGGGAACGTAATCGCCCGCTATACAACCTGGGACGGCACAACCAGAAGCCTGACGCCCAGCATCATTCTGGCGGATCGCTATGGCGCGCTCTATCAGCAATGGACTGCGAAGACCGAGGCGGAGCTGCCTCCTATCACCGAGCTACTGGAGTCGCTCCAGTATATCAATAAACTCTGTACGCCTTGACGCCCAAGAGAGTCATAGCACGAGCAAAGCTACGAAAGGATTATCATGGCTCAACAGCAACGTAGGACAGCATGGGATATTGAGACAGTTCTTGTTCACAGTGGTCGCAGCAGCCATATTGAGAGCCCCAGCGGCACGCCGACCGCCCCGCCTATTTACGCCAGCACCACCTATCTGCATGAAAACATGCAAATGCTTGATACCGTTTTCGATGGCACCACGCCAGAAGGCCAGCCAGCTTATGTCTATGCACGACATGGCAATCCGAACACCTGCGCCCTTGAAGATGCTCTGACGCAGGCAGAAGGGGGGGTTGGCACGGCGGTCTTTGGCTCCGGCATGGCTGCTATTCAGGCTGCCTTGCTTGCGGCAGGCTTGACCGGCGGAGCAAAGATCGTGGCCTCGCAAGACCTTTACGGACCCACGATTGGGCTGTTGCGCAAAGTATTTGTCCCGATAGGCGTCGAACTGGCGCTTACCGACCTCTGTAGCCCTGATGCCGCCGCTTTTATCCGCGCTGAACAGCCGGACATTATTTATGTGGAGACGCTCTCGAACCCTCTGGTGAAGCTGGTCGATCTGGCGATGATCGGTGAGGTGGCACAGGAGGTCGGCGCCGTGACCATCACGGATAATACCTTCGCAACCCCCTACCTGGCCCGACCCATCGAGCATGGCTTCGACCTGGTCATTCATAGCGCGACCAAATATATCAGCGGGCACGGAGATAGCACTGGAGGCACAGTCACAAGCTCCAAAAATACCCTGCTTAACCAACTGAAGCATTACGCGCTCATGTTAGGCGCTGTACTCAGCCCTTTTGAGGCGCACCTGCTTTTACGGGGCCTGAGAACGTTGCCCTTGCGCATGGAACGCCATTGCGCTAACGCGTTGCAGGTGGCACGCTTCCTGGAACAGCATCCTGCCGTTGCTCGCGTCTACTACCCCGGGCTTCCCAGCCACCCCCATCACGTCCTGGCAAGCAATTTGCTCAAATGTGAGCACTACGGAGGGCTGCTGGCGTTCGAACTCAAGCAACAATCGCGTGAGGCCGCTTTCCGCTTTATCGATAGTCTGCAACTCTGCTTGCCCGCCACCACGCTGGGCGATGTCTTCTCGCAGGTCAGCTATCCCGCCACCTCCTCCCATCGCACGCTAACGGCGGGCGAGCGCAAGAGCATGGGCATTGCCGACGGCTGCATCAGGCTCTCGGTCGGCATTGAGCATGTGGAGGATATCATCAACGATCTGGATCAGGGATTGCAACGCGCAACCGAGTTGGGATGAACTTTTCGGCTTGAGCTAAAAAGCTGCGCTATCTGCCGCACGAGAAGCGACTCGACAGATAGCGCAGGCCCGATGCATGCTATTTGGTATGGCGCACGTATTTGCCCGGAACTTTGTCTTCGGCCTCGCCGCCCTCTGCCGCTGACATGACATGCAGCATCTTCGCGTTGGGATCGATGACGAGATCGCTCACCACAGAACGGACGCCGGGAAAGTTGCGCGCGATCTCCTCGGCGGCGGCTTTTTGCTGGCTGGTATGCACCGCGCCGCTCAGGCGCACATTGCCTAGCCGCGGGTAAATCCCGATGGGCAGCTCTCGCGTACGCGGATCGCCCGCAAGCGTCAAGGCAAGATCGCCCGCAAGGGTATCATCACCCACCAGACGGTTTTTAATCTCCAAAAGCCCTGGCACCCCTAGCGCTTGGTCTCGCACCATCTCGCCGCGCAGTGAACTGGAGATATTGCCATCCAGGTAGAGCACGCCATCCAGCACGCGCACGGTCATTCCTTTGAAATCGACGTGCAAGGGCGTGAGATCAAACAGGATATTCTCGACCTCTTGCTGCAACTCGCTGTCAGGACGATAGGGCGGCAAGGTTCTTAGTACATCTTCGGGAACGGAGACCGAGACCTGCCCCATCCCCAGGCCCGTGACCATCTCCTGACGAATCAGGGTATCCTGGCCTGGCCGCAGGTGATGGGCCACGATGTAGGCCAGCTCGCCGCCTTCAGGATGGACCGCGACTATCAGCAAGATGCCCTTCGCGCCGTCGCTATTCTGCACCACGCTTTTATTGTCCAGCCACGCTCCCTCGGGCACCGATGTGCTGGCCCCCGCCAGAGCGGCCCGCGTGATATTCAACCTGATCCCATCGCCAGAGGCGGTCGCCACGGATATGAAAGGAAGATACACCGTTTTTCCGAAGAGGCGACCCTGCCTGACCCCAAGCGAGGTCAGACGCCGGGTGGCAGGATCAAAACCCACATGGGTCAGGACGCCATCCTCGCCATCGGAACAGATGATCCTCCTCCCAAAATGAAACTTGTGCATTTCAGAGATCAATACTGTTCTATTCATCTATCGTCCCACCTTGTACATAAAAATACCTGGTAGGGGCAGTGCCTTGCGCCTGCCCTGCTACCCCTCGTCTACATCCCGTAGGGGCAGTGCCTTGCGCCTGCCCTGCTTGCTCATTGGACTGCAACAGGGCAGGCGCAAGGCACTGCCCCTACAAAGTGTAGCACGTTCCTCTTCCCCATGACAAGCCACTCCCCGTTGCAAACCTCGCATTGATAGAGTATAGTTCTTCTAAGAAAGCAGGGGGAATGATGACGTTCAGCCACGAAACCTATATTTGTCTGGATATTCCAGAGCCACAGGCTCAATGGATTCTCGATATTCGAAAGCAGCAAAAGGATGAGTTCCGCGCCGCATTGCCTGCCGAAATCACGGTGGCTGGCTCCAGTGGGGTTGGCGTAATCAAAGCAGACCAAAAGCCAGAAAGCGTTTTTAGCATCATAGAGCAAATTGCCGCCCAGACCGCGCCTATACAAGCTTGCTTTCGTAGCGTTATTCGCTTCCCACGCACAGATATCTTTGTGCTGACTCTTGAGGATGAAGCTCCTTTACGCTCACTGCATCAGCGCATTATCACGTCAGCGATCAGCTTCGAGACTAACCGCTTTCCATTTCAGCCCCATTGTACCCTGCACAGCCGTTCACCTGTCAGCCCCGAAGATGCAGCACATTTACTATCCTTGTCTCCTTCCGATCTCGGAAGCTTCACGCTGGATACTCTATCGGTATACACGCTGGAACATTTGCCGATGACGCTACTTTATCGCGCCAACCTCACAGGCGCCTGCTAGATTTAGGCTAAATGCTTCACACAGTCAATTTGCGCTGTTGCATATCTGTCGGGCCAAAAATCGTTTCAAGGGCCTCTGGCGCGTAACGCTCAACAATATCTTCGGTGATCGCGTTGGCGCGACAGATTTCACCAAACATGCTGGCACTCCTGCGTGGGAGGCGCTGCTGCGTCTGCGGATCGACTTCGATCAGGCCGAAGCGCACATACCAGCCGTTATTCCACTCGAAATTGTCTACCAGCGACCAGTGGAAATAGCCGCGCACAGGTATTCCTTCTTGCAAAGCGCGGTGAAGCATCGCCAGATGCTCTAAAATTGCGCGGGGGCGGCGATCATCCAGGGAGTCGCAGAAGCCGTTCTCGGTGATGTAGAGCGGTTTGTTGCCGCGTGTGCGTCGATATACCTCTTTTAAGACGCGATAAAGACCCTCAGGATAGATTTCGCCAAAGCTGCTATCCAGCCCCGCATCGTTGCGCACAGCGCCCTCCTTGATAAAGCGCCGCCCGAAAACCTCCGCGGGAAGGTGCGGATCGAAACGCACCATTTCGCGGGTGTAGTAATTTACGCCGTGGTAATCCCTTGCGCCCGCCGCTCGTGGGATCGGTGCGAGCAATGTGTTAACGGGAAAGGGAAAGTCTCCGCTTTCCGCCGCCTGCAAAGGAGCCCAGTTGAAAAAGAGTTCCTGGATGCCTGCAACCACGCGATCAAGCGGCGAGAAAGCGTTGGCGGGATCAAACAGGCGATAGTGCAGGCAATAGCCTATCTCCGACTCTGGTTGGAGGTCGCGAATAGCATAGAATGCCTCGACGTGCGCCTGCATCAGATTGCGCAAGACTTGAAAGGCCAGCAGCAGGTCTTGCTCGCCGGGCGGGAATGAGCCCATCTGATACCCCTGGACGGCATAGATGTTAGGCTCGTTGATCGTCACCCAGAAGCGGCAGAGATCATGCAGCGCCTGCACCACATAGGCCACATAGCGCGTAAAAAAGCGCATATTCTCTTGCCTGGCAAAACCGCCGCGCTCGGCGAACCAGAGCGGCTCGGTGAAATGGTGCAGGGTGACGACGGGGATCATACGACGATGACGCAGGTCCATGAGCATGGCCCGGTAACGCTCAAGGGCGGTACGATCCCATTGGCCTTCGACAGGCTCTATGCGGCTCCATTCCAGGCTCAAACGTAGCGCGTTATTCTCCATCTGCTCGGCAAACTGAAAATCGCGCTCCGCTTCCTCCCACCAGTTGGCAGCGTCACCACTCGGTTCGCCGCTGAGAATATGCCCCTGCTGCTCCCAGCGATACCACTGGTTGTTGCTGTTGCCACCTTCACACTGATGCGAAGAGGAGGCGGTTCCCCACAAAAAGCCGGATGGAAAATGCAGAACGCGCCGGTTGACCATAGATTTACCCCTTCAACGTTCATAGAAAAGCGTCTGTGCTCTATTATAACACTATATAAAGTAGAAGCCGAATCCCGTTGGGATCGGCTTCTACTTTATATAATCATTACATCGCTACTCGCGAATGCCACGCGCTGGCAACGGACGCACCAGTGGGCTCATCACAGGAAGAGCATCCTTGCTGCGCGGCAGGCGCTGGCGTACCAGGTAGTTCGGGGCGTTCGCCAGATCATCCTTCTCAAGCGTCACATCTTCACCGAAGCGATTGAAGAAGGAGAGCTCGAAGTTCGGCGTCTCGCCAAGCGCGCCGTGAGGGCAGACCTCGACGCAGTCACCGCAGAAGATGCAGCGATCAAGCGCGAAGGCGTAGCGCGTGAGATAACGCTCGGCCATCATCAGCGAACCGGTCGGGCAGACCTGCACGCACGCTCCGCACGATACGCAGTCGGTATCATGCAGGCTAACGTTAAATGGCGTGGAGACGATGGTATCGAAGCCCTTGCCAAACATGCCGTAGCAGTCGGGGCCGATGACATCGTGGCAGACGCGAACGCATTGCGTACAATTGATGCACTTATTGGGATCGCGCAGGATAAAGCTATGTGACAAATCCACATCGTAGTCGTGATAATCGCTTGGCTCGCCATCGTGGAAGCGGTTATCGGCCAGGCCGTGCTCGATACTGTAGCGTTGCAGATCGCACTGACCGGCTGCCGGACAGGCACATTGCAAGCAGCGCGCTGACTCGCGCTCAGCCTGCTCTTTGAGATAGCCCATCTCAATCAGCCGGAAGTTGCGTTTGCGATCCTCATAAGGAAGCATCGGCATCTTCACTTTGGGCTCAACCGGCTTATAGGGAACGATATCGAAGAGGTCAGGCTTGCGCTCCTCCAGTTCCAGGCGGCGAGCCACCTCGCTCATATCCTCCCCCGATAGATAGGAGTGAATTGAGCGCGCTCCCAGCTTGCCCTGAGCGACGCACTCGATGATCGTCTTGGCTCCCATCTGAGCGTCGCCGCCCGCGAAGACGCCGGTGCGGTCCGTCATAAAGTTATGGGCATTGGTCTTGATCGTGTTCCACTTTGTCCACTGAATACCGGACTGCTCATCAAGCACGCTACGATCAACGGCCTGACCGATAGCCGGGATCACGGTATCGCACTTTATAACAAACTCAGAACCAGGAACGGGCACTGGACGACGGCGACCGCTGGCGTCAGGCTCACCGGGCTTTGTTTGCTGGTATTCAACGCCAACTACTTTCCCATTCTCAACGAGAATCTGCTTCTGGGCAATTCTCAAGAGCAGTTCAGTGCCCTCAGCCTCACCGTCTTCAACCTCTTCCATCGTGGCTCCCATATCACTGCGGCCACGATAGTATGTTGTGTGTACTTTCGCGCCTAAACGCAATGAGGTACGCGTACAGTCGAAAGCAGTAAAGCCACCGCCGATAACAATCACTTCTTTGCTGTGATCTACCGGAACAGACTTACCCTCAACTTTTTCTGCCAGATAGCGGATAGCATTAACAACCCCTTCTGCATCTTCGCCAGGGATACGCATTTTATTACTGGTCCAACAACCAATTCCCAGATACACAGCATCAAAGCCCTGCGCGAAAAGATCATCAATCGTGAAATCGCGACCAAGCTTGACATTGGCCTGGAAATCGACGCCAAGCTGCCAGACATGCTCCAGTTCGCGATCCATCATGTCTTTCTGCAAACGATACTCGGGAATGCCGTAGCGCAGCATACCGCCAGCCTGGGGCTGCATGTCGAAGATTTTGCAATAGTGACCCTTGAGCGCCAGATAATACGCACAGGTCAGACCGGCGGGGCCGGCGCCGACGATAGCGACTTTCTTGCCGGTCGGCGGGTCCTGCACGTAAGGCACTGGAGGATCGAGCAAGCAGGTCTCTGCTGCGTGGCCGTGCATACGACAGATGGCGATCTCTTCTTCGACCAGGGCGCGGCGGCATGCCTTCTGGCAGGGAGCCGGGCAGGTCAGGCCCAGAATATAGGGGAAGGGCAGCACCTCTTTCACAAGACGAGCAGCTTCTTTCATCGAACCCTTTGCAATCAGTTCCAGATAGCCTGGAATGTCGATGTGGGTTGGACAGTCGATCTGGCATGGCGGCTGACAGTAGGCATTATGGTCGGAGAGCATCATCTCCAGATTGGTGCGCCGAATATGGAACAGCTCGTCCGAATTGGTTGTCACCACCATACCCGGGGTTGCGGGCGTATTACAGGATGGCAGCGGTCGCTCCACCCCTTCGATGTGGACAAGGCACATGCGACAGGCAGAGGTCGGCTCAAGCTTCTCGTCATTGCAAAGATTTGGAATGTCGGGCAGCCCGTTATCAATCGCCACGCTGAGAATCGTCTGCCCCTCGTATGCCTGCAACACCTTCCCATCAATGGTGATCGTGAAGCTGGGGTGTCCAACATCATTACGCACCATTGGACCCTGCGGCTCCTGAACTGCTGGTGAGAAATTATCTCGGATTGATATAGCCATATATTTCCTCTTAGGAGCTTCTCTATTCAACTACGGCCTGCCGTTCAATCGGGTGAGTGGACCTGCTCCAGGGAGCGATAGCGTTCCACTGAAACCGATCAGCTTCTCCACGAGATTCGCGGAGCGGGTCCACTAGCTGCGAGAGCGGCGTTCCCGATTGTATTTCACGGAAGGACATGCTTTGTCACGAACCGATGAGCGCGGACAGGCTGACAGGTTCCTGTCGGGCATTGTTGCTCTTCAATGTGCATCGTGAAATGGTTGGGCCAGTAGCGTTTGGCGGTCTTGAGCGGATTGGTGGCCTGGACGCCAAAGCCGCAGAGCGAGCCGTTGGGAACATAGGCCGCGAATTCATCCAGCACGACGAGATCGCCGTTCACCCCTAAATCGCTGACAATGCCTTCAAGAATGCCCTCGATGCGCTTCACTCCCAGACGGCAGGGAACGCATTTGCCGCAGGACTCTTTGCTCAGATAACGGCAGCGTTCCATTGCCCATGCAACCATGCAGGTATCGCTGGGCAGCAGCTCGATGATACCGGAACCCACGATAGCCCCCGCCTCCTCAATGGGATCAAAATCATAGGGCGTATCAAGTAGCGATGGAGGAAGAGCGCCACCTTCTGCACCACCCACAACGATAGCACGCATCGAATCATCGGTACGCTTCACACCTGCGGCAGTTAAAATATCGCGTAGCGTCGTCCCGAACGGCACCTCGATCAGCTTCGGCTCGCTCTCGGGCGACTCGTATACTGTCAGCAGCTTTGTTCCCCCCGTAATGGACGTGCCAACCTGTGTAAATGCCGTCGCGCCATCGCGTACGATCAGCGGCACGTTCGCCAGGGTCTCAATGCTGTTGATAGCGGTTGGCTTATCCCAGAGGCCGTATTGCGCGGGGAAAGGTGGCCGCTGCTCAGGCATGCCGCGACGCCCCTTGATCAGGGCAATCTGTACGGTCTCTTCACCGCCCATAAAGCCCATATCGACGCCCAGGACATTGATAGTGCAGCTAAAATTCGTGCCCAGAATATCGCGCCCAACCAGATTTGCCTCCAGCGCCTCACGCAGCGCATCCTGCACAGCCGCGATCCCATCATAGAAAAAGCTGCGGGTGAAAAGATATGCCTCGGAGGCATCAACCGCATAGGCGGCGAGCAGCATGCCCTCAATCACCTGGTGCGGATTGCTTTCCAGCAGGGAACGAGCGGCTATCGAACGGCTATCGGCATCGTAAGCGTTGCAGATCACATATTTCTGATCGTCCGCGCCCTGCGCCACAATGCGCCATTTTTCGCCGGTCAGGCGGCCCGCGCCACCGCGTCCGCGCAGCCTGGCATCGATTACCTGTTGAATGACGCGCTCGGGCGTTTGCTGGTGGAGCGCTTTTTCCAGGGCGGCATAGCCACCGGCGTTGCGATAGGCGCCAAGGGAACGCACGCTGGGGGCATCGGGTTGCCGCAATACGCGATAAGATTTCTCGAAATCAGGCATTTGGTTGCCTCACATGACTAATATTACCCCATACTCCGCGCTTGTCCGGGGCCAGCCCACGCTCGGGTTGATCGTCGCGGGTCATCCCTTTCACAGCCGGGGCGGGCTTAAACTTAGGGCTCATGGTCGCGATACCGAAGATATCGCTCAGGTCCACGCCGCGCGCCTGGACGATCCGTTTCGCGGCCTGCAACGGCAGATACCCGTAGATATCCATCACCGTGTCCAGCAAGGAGGGCAGCGCGCCTGCTTCCTGCGACCACGATTCGAGCAGTTCATCGACTTTGCCTAGATCAATTTCGGGCTCCAGATAATCTTTGACAGGCATAGCCACGCAAGGGGGAACCGGTTTATCGAAGTAATCCACCGCGTACTCTGAGATGCGCGCTGTATAGAAACCCGCTTTAGGCGAGCCGGACGCGGCGGGGATTTTGCGCGAGGTGAATTTTTCAGCGCCCTCGCGGATATAGGACTTGTACCAGGGACGCTCTTTCCACTTGAGCATGGGTTCGTATTCAATCGTGATCGCGCGCGGGGGGCAAGCTTTCTCACACAGCAGGCAGGCTTCACACTTCAAGTTGAACTCGGTTTTCAAGCCCTCTTCTGCGATTAACTGGATCAGGCCGCGACTGCGCGGGGGCAGTTTGGGTTTTTCATAGGGATAGAGCCGGGTGACTTTGGGCCTGAAGAGATGACTAAAGGTCAGGCCCATGCCCTCAAGGATGCCACGCATATACTACACCTCTATTTCCGTCTCGCCACGTACCTTCAGACCCTGTTTGGCGATCTTCTCACGTAGTTTGAGAATACCCTCGATCAATGCCTCTGGGCGGGGAGGGCAACCGGGAACGTATACATCCACGGGCACGATGGTATCAACGCCCTGGACGGTATAGTAGCTATCATAGAATTCACCGCCGGAGTTCGCGCACTGCCCCATGCTTAGCACCCACTTGGGCTCTGGCATCTGCTCCCACAGGAGACGGAGGCGCGGCCCCATCTTCACGGAGACCGTACCGGCCACAATCATCAAATCTGCCTGGCGGGGGCTGGAGCGGAACACCTCCGAGCCAAAACGCGACAGGTCGTAGTGCGCCTGCGCGGACGCCATCATTTCAATTGCGCAGCAGGCCAGGCCATAGCCCAGGGGCCAGACGGATTTCGAACGCGCCCAGTTCTGCGCCCATTGCAGCATATCGGCGAGACTGGTTAGCTGCACTGGCAGCTCTTGATCTCCCGGAATATATTCCTGGGGGCCAGATGCCTCAGCAATTGGCACAGGCCGACGCACCATTGGAATTGGCGTTCTCCCATTTTTCTTTATTTCGCTGCTCATACTAAATTACTCCTCTGCAAAGGTTTAGCAGCACCTCTTGCTCGGTTTTTAAGAATATGTATTCGGATGATAAATGAGACGGGAGGCACCTTGTCTGCATTTTCCTTGCTCCTTATTATAGCACGTTTCGCCCAGACGTGCCCACTGGCTTTCTGTGCGACATCTGTACAATCATCACGGTGATAAGGTATACTACGAGATGGGGGTGTTGTTAGGTTTTTTCAGGAAAAAGTGATGAATCATGGCGAAAGCAGCATTGCTACTCATTGCCCTTTTAGAAAAATGACGAGCAAAGGGCCTTTGCTTTGCGTTATCCGCCTGACTATGGAAGATGAGAAAAGCCTATGCAGATCCCCGTCGCTCTCACCCGCTTGATAGGACGCGACCAGGAGCAGCAAGCCATTAACACGCTGCTGCTTCAGCCTGATGTTCGCCTGGTGACTCTTACCGGTGCAGGAGGAATAGGCAAAACACGTCTGGCGCTGGCCTGTGCGTACGACCTCCAAACCTGCTTTGCTCATGGAGTCTGCTTCGTTTCCCTGGTCTCGATCAACGATCCTGCACAGCTCCTGCCGCTGATCGTTCAGACGCTCGGCCTCCAGGAAAAAAACGATCAGCATCTCCTTGAGACGCTCAAAATTTTTCTGCAAAAGAGACAGCTCTTACTCGTCTTAGATAACTTTGAGCAGATTATTGAAGCCGCTCCCCTGCTGACTGCCCTCCTCTCTTCATGCCCCAGCCTCACGATACTGGTGACGAGCCGCGAAGCCCTCCAGGTCGAGGGAGAGCACCGCATTGCCATCCCTCCCCTTGATCTTCCCGCCCCTCTTCAGGAATACGATGTTGAACAGCTTTCACATAATGCTGCCATCACCCTTTTCGTCGAGCATGCGCAAGCAAGGAAACTCGATTTCTGTTTGACAGCAGCCAATGCCTCTACCATCGCTGAAATCTGCATCCAGCTCGACGGCCTGCCTCTGGCTCTGGAGCTGGCGGCAGCATACGTTAAGCTATTGACACCACAGGCGCTCCTCTCACGCCTCTCACAGAGATTAGAACTCTTAACCGGAGGCAGCAAAGATCGGCCTGCTCATCAGCAAACATTGCGCAAGACGATCCAGTGGAGCTATGATTTGCTTACTGCCTCTGAACAAAAACTTTTCCGCCGACTCGCTATCTTCGTCGGCGGCTTCTGCCTTCATACTGTCGAAGGTCTTTACGCAGCTCTGGGCGAAACGCGTGCTGATCTCCTCGATGATTTGACCTCCCTGCTCAACAAGAGTCTGATTGAACAAGGCGCACCATCAGGTAATGGCTCTCGCCTTTCTATGTTAGAGACCCTGCGTGAGTTTGGGCTGGAGCAACTGACAGCTAACGGGGAACGAGAAAACTGCATGGCCGCCCATGCCACTTATTTCCATAGCTACGTCAACCAGGCCAACGAGTCCAGACCTGTGACGTTTTATGACGCCCCCATCGAGGCCCTCTCTGGCGAGTACTCCAATATCCGCACCGCGCTGCAAACCATGATTGACCTCGGGGACCTCAATGCGGCACTGCGCCTGGCCTGTTCTTTGACATCCTACTGGTTTTTGCGCGGTCTGCTGAGCGAAGGGCGCGGTTTCCTGGAACAGCTTCTCAAAATTTCAACGGCACAGCAGAGCGAGAGCAGGCTGCAAGGAATCCTGCCGGTGGCCTATAGCAGCGCCAGTTGGCTAGCCTTCTGGCAGAACGATCTCAGTCGCTGCAAAGAACTGGCACAGGCTTCCCTCGACCTCTTCGAAGCAAGGGGAAGCAAGCACGGCAAGGGATTTGTGCTCCAGTTACTGGGGCTGGTTGAAATGAGACGACTGGGAGCAAACTACCATGCGGGCGACAGGATGTATAAAGAAGGACTGGCGATCTTTCGAGAATTAGGAGACAAAGGCGGGCTGGCAAATAGTTTGCTTGGCCTGATGATCAACAAATTACAACTCGGCGAACTCGCTGAGGCGCGCACCTTTGGGCAAGAGAGCCTCGCGCTCTGTCAGGAACTTGCGATGCCCTGGAGCATTGCAGTCAATCTGCACTATCTGGGTTGGCTCTGCTATCTCGAAGGGGATGCAGTGACAGCGATCAAACACACTGAGGAAGGATTACGCCTGCTGAGAAAAATTGAAGCCCATCCATTCCTGGATGAAGCGTTGATGGTGTATGCCCTTGAACAGCTTGCAGTGGGAGATGAGAGAGCGGCGCAAGCGAGCCTTGAAGAACTTGTGGCATTAGCCCAGAGGAATGGAGGGGATGAGTGTGCATTCAACAGCTATTATGGACGGGGACAGTTAGCCCTGCACCAGGGGGATCTCAATCAGGCTGCAACTTACTTTAAGAAGGCTCTGCTGAGGATTGAGAGAAGCTGGTATGCTGAGAGAAATCCCTGGTGGATACCATCTTGCCTGGAAGGGCTGGCATTGGTAGCCCTACAGCAACGCCAGCCCGCCCGGGCCACGCGCCTTTTCTCAGCGGCAGATGAGAGACGCAGAGGACTGGGCACCTATTTTACGCTTGGATTGGAGAGATCCAGATATGAAGAGGCCCTCAATACCGCCCGCACAGCTTTAGGCAATGCAGCCTTTCATGCTGCCTGGCAGCAAGGACGTCATCTCGAACCAGGCCAGGCTCTCGCGGCTCAGGAGCCCATTGCTCCCGCCGACGCTCCGCCCTTGCCTCTACATAATAAAAAGCGTGAGGCTCTTTCTCCAACTGCTCTCGCTCTCGGTCTGACCTGCCGTGAGATCGATGTTCTACGTCTGGTAGCCCTCGGGCTCAGAAACCGCGAGATTGCCCAGCGTCTTGGGCTTAGCGTCGCGACGGTCAATGCGTATCTGCGCTCCATCTACAGCAAACTCAGCGTCACCTCGCGCACCTCTGCCACCCGCTACGCCCTTGATCATCACCTCCTCTCTTGAGCTGCCTCTAGTGAAGTTCTTTCCCGTCCTTTTTTATGGGCTTATCTTCGGGTTTGGTCATCTGGGAACTAATCTTCATACCTACGGCAGCGTCCCGCTAGCGATAGCAACATGCATCTTCAATGACGCTTTTGGAGGGCCTGCTTTTCGCCGTTATCCTTCAGCGAACGCGCAGCCTACTGCCATCAGTCCTGATACATACACTCGCCCATACCGCTTTTAACATCTTTGGCCTTTAAGCGTAAGCGACAAAATTCGATGTCCTACATACTCACCTGTCTCCTGTTGTCCATGCAGCACAATTCAAAGCATACAACACGAAGCAGCGCCAAAGGTACGACGCCGAATTTTGTCATTTACGGCAGGACCGATTGTTTTTATGCTGGCAAGCGCGTATGATACAACCACTAATAAATTCATGATAGAAAAGGAGCGGCAAATTTGGGAACATATACGATTACAGCGTTGCCGGGCGATGGCATTGGCCCGGAGGTAACAGAGCAGGCACTGCTCGTTCTGCGAGCAGTGGCGGACCGGTTCAATCATACATTTCATATCCATAAGGCGCTGGTGGGCGCTGCCGCAATTGAGGCAGAAGGCGATGCTATCTCTGATCAAACGATGGAACTATGTCAGCGCAGCGATGCCATTTTATTTGGAGCCGTCGGCGGCTCACCACGTTTCGAGGGACCCAATTCGAAGGTTCAGCCCGAACGCGCCCTTTTCCGCTTGCGCAAAGACCTGGAGCTTTTCGCTAATTTACGCCCCGTCCGCACATTTAAAGCTCTCATTAACGCTTCCACTATTAAAGCTGAAGTGCTGGAGGGGACGGACCTGCTCGTGGTACGCGAGCTGACCGGTGGTCTGTATTATGGCAAGCCGAGCGAGATTCGCGAGACAGATCGTGGGGCGGAGGCCATCGACACCTTGCTTTACACGGCAGCCGAGATTGAGCGCATCGTACGCACAGCTTTCGAGCTGGCGCGGGAACGACGCAAAAAAGTGACCTCGGTGGACAAGGCCAATGTGCTCAGCTCATCGCGGCTCTGGCGGCGGATCGCGGATCAAGTTGCGCCCGATTATCCTGATGTCACGCTCGAACATCTGCTGGTCGATGCTTGCGCGATGCATCTAATTCGCCGTCCTGCGAGCTTCGATGTCATCGTCACAGAGAATCTTTTTGGCGACATCCTCACCGATGAGGCATCCATGCTGATTGGCTCAATGGGTATGCTGCCCTCAGCAAGCCTGGGGATACGGCGCACGCAGCATGGACTATTTGGTCTCTACGAGCCAATTCATGGCTCCGCCCCGGATATCGTCGGGCAGGAGAAGGCCAATCCCATCGCCGCAATCCTTTCGGCAGCACTGTTGTTGCGCTACTCCTTAGGACTAAAACGCGAGGCAGAGGCTATTGAGGCGGCGGTCGAGGAGACAATCCAGGCGGGGTATCGAACAGAAGATTTACGTGAAGAGGGGAAGACAACGGTAAAAACGCGAGAGATGGGCCAGCACATCGTGGAGGCCCTGGCGCGCGTCCCGTCTAACCCATCATAGGTTTGGGGCAAGGGCCGAGAGTGACTAACTTCTCCCTGGCCCTTGCCAATTGCAGCAGCGCGTCTGCGGCTTCCTTCTCGCCGCTAGAGCGTTGATTGCCAGCCGGAGTACCGGCTAACTTCGTCTCTAGCACCTCGATCTCTTTGAGAATAATGTCGCGCTGGATATACCAGCGGGTCACGGAACGCTCCACGCCCACGCGCTACTTCCCCCTTAGAATAAGCTAGCTAACCGCAGCTCCGTAGACCAGCGAATTCAGAATATTGAGCAACTCCTCATCCTGATACGGCTTGATGACATAGCCGCTGGCTCCCAGCATCATTGCACGTTGCTGGTACTTGGCGGCGGCGCGCGAGGTCAGGACCACAAGAGGAAGCGTGCGATACTGTTCCTGGGCTCGTATCGTTGAGATCAACTCATAGCCATCCATACGAGGCATCTCGATATCAAGCAAGACGGCGGCAGGAACCTCATACGAGATCATCTCCAGAGCCTCGGCTCCATCGCGAGCTGCCTGAACTTCCCACCCATGCTGTTTGAGCATATTAGTAACGACACGGCGTACACTCGGGCTATCATCAACCACCAGGATATGCTTGCCACGCTCCGGCATTTTCGCTGCCGGCGGCTGTTGCCACTGTTTGTTGGCAGCCACATCGACACGTTGCCGGCCCAGAGATGGAGAAGCCTGTGTGTTCTCGCGACGCGCGCTCGCTGAACTGGCAGCGACCGGCGTCCCCGGGCGATTGCGGCTGAGCAATTCGTTCAACTCAAGCACGAGCACCACCTGGCCGTTACCAAGCACAGTGCCACCCGCGACTCCGTGGACGTGACGCAGGTGCGGCCCGAGGTTCTTCATCACGATATCAGACTTCCCTTTGATTTCATCCACAATCAACGCTACCCGCTGTCCATTCGCGTTGATGAACAAAAGCTGCGCCTTATCGTCGAGCAGATTACTTATCGGTAGCGAGAGGTATTGAGCCAGGTTCTGCAACGGATACAGCTCATTCTGGACAAACACAGCCGGTTGCCCTTGCGACGTGGTGCGCTTAAAGTTATCCATGCGGCCAATCGCTTCCACCATCACGGTTGGAATTGCAAACTGCTGATGGCCTACGCGCACCATCATCGCGCTTTGAATAGCCAGGCTCGTGGGGAAGGTCATCGTGAAGGACATCCCCTGCCCGGGCATTGAATCGACCACCAGGCTACCTCTGAGCCGCGCTACGCTGTCGCGAACGACATCCAGGCCCACGCCACGTCCGCTCTCCTCGCTCAGCACTTCAGCCGTCGAGAAACCTGGCCGGAAAATCAGCTCGATCAAATCGCTTTCACTCAGCACCTGATCTGGACGGATAAAGCCGCGAGCAATAGCGGTTTGACGCACCACCATCGGATCGATACCAACGCCATCATCCCGAACAGTAATCACCACCTGATTGCCTTCGTAGGAAGCGGAAAGCTTAATCTGTCCGACCGGCGGCTTCCCTTTTTGGACGCGCACTTCGGGCGTTTCAATCGCATGGTTAACGGCATTACGCATCAGATGCAGCAATGGACCCGCGATCTCTTCAAAAACGGTACGATCAACTTCGGTGTCTTCGCCTTCAAGCAGGAACTCAAACTCTTTATGTTGTTTCAGCGCCACGGCACGAGCCGCACGATAGAGACGAGGTACCATCGTGGAGAGAGGCACCAGGCGCGCCTTCATCAGTCGATCCTGGAAAGCTGTGGAAAGACGGCTTTCGCGCGAGAAAGCGCTTTCACACTCACGAATGACGGTATCCATCTCCGTGCTCAATGTGGACACGTCCAGGATACTTTCGCTCAGACCACGCGCAATCTGGTGGAACTCTGTATAGCGGTCAAGCTCTAACTCGTCGAATTCTTCCAGGTGGGACGGGCCGACATCCCCCTGCCCATTGCCGCCCTTCTTGTTATTGCTGCCATAGATGATCAGGCTTTGATCGCCCTGGCCTGGCATCACCTGAACAGAGCGCCCGCTGGGCAGGGTTGCAGCCTCAAAGCGGCTCTCCAGCTTCTGCCCCACGTCGCGTAAACGATTGCTACTGACGCTCACATCGGCAACCAGGCGCGCGAGTCGCTGCATACGTTCATCCAGGACGCTACGGCTGACCAGCAGTTCACCAAAGAGGTTCACCAGTTCGTCCAGCTTCTGGAGGCGCACGCGCACGCTCAAGTCTCCACGAGCCGCACGCTGGGCATTCGTCTCGGGCGCATGACCATCGGCAACAACTCCAGAGACAAAGGGAGCATCGACATCGACATCAAGGTATTCGTCAGGCACCGCTTGCGTCGTATTCTGCTCGCCAAGCAACTCGACATAGCGAACGCGCATCGCCTGAACTCTGTCCTCATCAGAAATCGCCCCGGACTCCCTGCTGGCAATCAATGTATCAAGCACCTCCGCGGTATCAAGAATCAGGCTCAGCACGGCAGGCGTGATCGTTGTCGTCCCCTCCATGATACTATCCAGCAGGTCTTCGGAGACATGGCAGAGATCCGCAATGGCGCGGAAACCCATCATACTGGCGGCTCCCTTTAAGGTATGAGTCGCGCGACGAATGCCCTGAATAAGATCAAGATTCGAGGGGTTCTTCTCAAGGGCAGCCACATGCATACCGATGGTCTGAAGATGTTCCTCTGCCTCCAGGCGGAAGATCTCGGCAGCTTCCTCGCCAAAATCACCGGCATAGGCCGAAGTCTGTGCAGGCTTTGGCTGGGCAAGAGGGGGAGTCGATGGCACAGTTGGCGTCGGCGGAGGAGGAACGGCCAGCCCGGTCGTAAGGCGATTCGCCACTTCACGGATACGGTTCATAAAGCCTGCAGAGGAGGGAGCGGGAGCAGCCGCCTCTTTCATCGAGGCAGACATCTGGGCCGCAAGAGCGGCATCTCCCCCGGCCTGGGCAATCTGGCTCAGGAACTCCTGGCGCACCTGAATTTCTATCTCATTGCGCAGTCGCGCTTCCATTTCCTGGAACGCTTCGTTGCTCTCTAAGCCCGCAACGCTCTCCTGTAGACGCCGTTTCTCCTCAAACTCCTGGCGCACCTCATTGCGTATCTGCTGCTCTAATTCAGCCCGCATAGCCAGAGAGGGTGGGCGAGACTCGTACTCGTGGCGCAGTTCTTCACGTAAATTGGCCTCTATCTCGGCGCGCAAAGCAGCCAGGTCGCCGTGGCGCTCAAAAGTGATGCGATCACGTACCTCGCCGTTTTGCTGCATTTCCCAGGGACCCCACCCGGGCTCCTGTGAAAGCACGCGCGATGCCTGCGTCTGCATTTGCTGAAATACCTCGCTAAACGAGGCTATCGAGCTATTAAACTGATAGAGGATGCCGGCCATCTGCTCATCGGTCATCTCAACGCCGCTGGTGATCTGATTGAGAAGATCAAGAGACTTTTTCAGCTTATTATTCGCCACCCACATGACCGAGAGAGGCAAGTAGCGCCTTACCTGCTCGGGGCTATTGCGCAGGTTCAAACCCATAGCCTGGCCTGCCCAATCTTCCATGCGATCAAGGGCGTCTTTCGAGCCGTCGAGAAAGCTCTTGAACTCGCTGCGCTGCATCTCAATAATCGACATCGCGGCACGCAGTTGAGCTACCACGTTCCGCAAAGAGGCAGCGTGAGACTCCAGCGACTGCATTCCCCTCTCAAAGATGTTCTGTACCGATGGGGAGCTTTCATTCGAGCTGGGAACGGGAGCATAATGATTTTCGACAAACGACGTGTAGTCGTATTGATCAACGGTGTTCGGCGCACTAAAATCAACTGTCGAAGCAAAATCAGCCGGCGAAGGAGTAGCAGCCAGAGGAGCGGACGGTGTCTGGCGTGTCGAAGCAAAAAGCTCATCCCAGGCGCTCTGGGCAGACGGCAGTTGCCCTGACTGAGACTGCATCTGTTGGCTCGGCTCAATAGCAGGAGCAGGAGGCGGGCTCTCGGGCTGTGCCATTCTCTTCGCTGTAGCGTCATCGAAATACGCCGAGGAAACGGGCTCCTCCGGCCAGGCAACGTCTTCTCCTGGCATTAAAGATGGCGTGCGGAAGGAAGCCAGCACCTCATCAAATGATGGCATAGCAGAGGACATGGGAGATGGAATCTCTGAATATGGTACCTGCGACTGCGGCAGAGAACCGGACGGATTGCCCATTGGCACTTGATCATTGCTAAACGAGCCAAAGGGATTAGCCATCGGCATTGGAGCATTATCAAACGAACCAAAGGGGTTACCCACTGGCGTCTGATCATTCTTAGCTTGAAAAGCGCCAGCTATATTCTCGTTTGACCCTGGTTGTAAGGACCCTTCCAGCATGGCGCGATAACGAGAATAATCGGCGTCATCCTCCGCAACCACGGCCTCCTCATCGATGCCATTACGAATACCCTCCACGAGTTGATGCAAGCGACCGAGAGATCGCCGTAACAGGCTGATAGCAGGCTCATCGAGCATCGTCAAGCCATCTAATGCATCGCCCAAGATGTCTTCCATCCCATGAGCAACATGGGCAAGGCCAGGATAGTCCATCATGGATGCAGAACCGCCAATAGTGTGAGTGCGGCGGTAAGTTTCTTCGAGGGCATCCATGTCGCCAGGTGACTGTGCCAGATACTCAAGGTTCGTCTCGATTTCTGGCAAATAACTATTCACCTCTTCGATAAACGATTCGAGGACGGCCTGTTTATCAAATGTATTCGACATGTTGCGCGTACTCACTTAACTACTTCAAGTGTCATCAACTTCATCACAAACCTCTTCATTACCTCAGACTATGTGACACTCGATGTGCTTAACTAAACCAAATTACCCATTATCACGGAAGGGTATCTGATCATTGCCAAAAGGAGATTGGTTCTGGTCCAGCGAGCCCGACCAGCGCTGGTTAGGATTGTACTGTCCCTGTGATGGCAAAGAGAGCAAGCCCGAATTTGGCCCGGAAAGCGGCTGACTTTGCGGAGCATAGCCCGAGCCGGGAACGCCCCCAAACTGCTGGCCGCCACCATATTGCTGTCCCCCGCCATACCAGCCACCGCTGCCAAAGCCTTGCTGGCCTTCGAAACTCCCCATATTACCCATATTACCCATGTTACCAAAATCCTGGCCGCCGAATTGTCCGCCATTGTAATTTTGCGGGGTCCCCATGCCCATTCCTGCTGGCATGCCTCCAAAGGGCTGCTGGCCGCCAAAATCGTTCTGGTTATTAAAATTATACTGCCCACCGGAACCGTTGCGGGACGGCAGAGAAGTCACTAGCGAACCCGTATTCCCTGGCTCTGGCAGGGGAGGGAAATTGCCAGCAAAGCCCTGATCCCATTCATTCGCAGGCTGAGCTGAGAACATTGGAGCAGGCTGGCCCGAGAATACTTGAGCAGGCTGACCCGGGAACATCGGGTTGCCGTTCGGCCCGGGTAAATCACCCGCCGATGGCATATTAGAGAACGAGCCAAGCATCTCATTGGTGCGCTCGGGCAAGCGGAATGTTGAGACGGAAGCACGAAGTTGCTCTGCGAGTTCCGCAAGATAACTCACGCTCACGGCTGCTTCCTGCGTACCGGCGTCCGTCTGGCGCGTAATTTCAGAGATGCGGCTCATCGCGACCGCTACTGCTTCAGAGACCGAGGTCTGCTCATGTGCGGCGCGCGCAATACTTTCGATCATTTGCGCCTGTCGTTCCACAGCGCTATAAATGGAGTTCAGCGAACGACCAGCTTCGTCAGCCAATTGGGACCCTTTTACCACTTCCTGCGTGCTATCTTCCATAGCGACGACTGCTTCATAGGTATCGCCCTGAATACTCTTTACCAGGGTAGCGATCCGTTTCGTAGATTCGGTGGAACGTTCTGCCAGCAGGCGGATCTCATCGGCAACAACGGCAAATCCGCGTCCATGCTCACCGGCCATCGCAGACTGGATCGCGGCGTTCAATGCCAGCAGGTTCGTCTGATCGGCGATATCCTCAATGATGCGCACGATTTCACCGATCTCGTTGGAGCGTTCACCCAGGCGTTTAATCTTCTTCGAAGTTTCCTGGACGTTCTCACGGATGAGCATCATACCATCAATACTTTGACGCACAGCCTGCTGACCACTGGCGGCGTTGCGCAACGCCTCCTGGGCCACTTCGGCACTTAACTGAGCGTTGCGAGCAACGTTTTGAATAAAGACGGCCAGCGCCTCCACAGCTTCGGTCGTCTGGGCGATCTGACCCACCTGCGTTTCAGAAGCCTGGGCCAGTTCGGCTGAGCGATCAAGGATGCGGCGGGTCGCGTTAGTTACCTGCACAGCCGTCGATTGCACGCGACCGACGACCTTCGCCAACTCTTCAATCATGTAGTTAAAAGAGTCTGCCAGCACGCCGAGCGTATCGGGAGTCACTTCTGCCTGAACGCGCAGATCGCCATCGCCGACCGCGCTTACCTCTTGCAGGAGCTTCTCGATCTGGGCCTGTAGGGCGGCGGCATCGCTGCCTCCGCTCCCCAGCGAAACCCCGCCGACGGGACTGGCTCCCTGGTTATCAAGCAGCATATTAAGGGAGGTCGCGAGCATAGCAAAGCCATCATCGCCGTTGACCGGGGCGCGCATCGTGCGGTCCCCGCCAGCATAGTCGCGACATACATCTACAAGTTCCAATATTCGATCTTTAATCTTGCGTTGTACCAGATAATTAACGATAAGCACACCGAGGATCACAATAATTGCACAACCAAGTACAGCGAGTATAAGAGTATTGCGATCAAGTTGAGACGAAGCAAACCCTAACAGAGCAATAGTGAGAACAGAAATAACAATTGAAACAATTGTCCCTGTCTGCATCAAAGCATTGACTGTCCATCCGCTTCTATTTTGATCAGGATTCATCCGCCAGACCTCCTGTTGATAAAGAATCGATCTATGTCAAATCGGACGGCCTCCCGGCCACCACAGTATTATCCAAGGGCTTCATAGCGCTGCATTTTTTCGGAGAAAAGTAGACGAGCTACATCGAGTAAAACAATTGCACGATTCGCCAGCAACGCGCTCCCAGTAGCATAGGGGATAGCCCAGGGTGGAATATTAGCCTGGCGCATATTTCCATTGATGACGGCATTTGCGGGAACGGGCAGCATTTCGCTCACGTTGTCCACGACAAAACAGATCACCATTTCATTGTATTGCAACGACAACAAGCGAGTTCGAGGCGTAGGAGGAATAGGTTCCAGGTCCAGAAACATGCGCAGATCGACCACCGAGGCAATAGATCCGCGTAAATTCATAATCCCCCTCACCCATGCCACCACATTTGGCACAGGAGTAAGGTCGCCCAGGCGCTCTACCCCCTGAACCTGTTCGGCTTTCACGGCAAGCTCTCGGTCACCCAATGAAAATACCAGGTACTGCTCGCCGACAGGCTGAGGGAGGGCTTCTCCGGTAGGGACCCCGATCCCTAGCTGTCCTTGAGCCAATTGCATTTGTAGTTGGGCTACAGATGGCGATTGCGACATCAATTGCTGAATAGCAGCAAAGGCATCGCGTTGTAATGTTTTCAGATCTTCGCCGGACACAAAACTACTCCCGAAAGACATCCTCTTGGTGCCTCTCTACCACTTCCATTCAGAATTATCCCGAATCCCCACTAATTGCACACACTATACAAGGCGTCGTATACTAGCCACCAACTCGTCGCCATTAAAGGGCTTGGTAATATACATATCAGCCCCTTGCCTGAGTCCCCACGCTTTATCGAGCGGGGTGTTTTTGCTGGTCAACAAAATGATTGGGATGTGTCGGCTTGCCTCCATGCTCTTGAACTTGCGACACAACTGGAAACCATTTTGTTTTGGTAAAACCACATCCAGGACGATGCATTGTGGACGTTCCCGAAAAACTTTTTCGAGGGCTTCATCGCCGTCAACCGCGGTCACAACCTCAAAGCCGCTATTGCGCAGCGGGGTCGCGATCATCGTTAACTCTGTCCAGCTATCATCCACAACAAGTATTTTCTGTCCAGGCATCCAATTATAACCTTTCCTAACAAGCCTCACTAGTGGAATGGGAAATTCAGGCTATTCCCCCCAGCATACGCCCCTGTGGCTTGCAGGAAACCGGTGTGGCGTTCACAGGGCCTAGCCGCGATAGCGGAGGCGGGGCCGCGCCGTCTCTTGCCGGACAGGGACACGTTCTTGCCAGTTCACAAGGTGCTTTTTTACCGTTTGTACAAGCTCTACCGAATCAAATGGCTTGGTCAAATACTCGGTTGAGCCTGCCAGACGCCCTCGCATCTTGTCAAATATTCCATCCTTCCCACTCAGCATAATAATGGGTATCTGCCGAAACTGCAAGTGTTTGCGTATGATCTGGCAAATTTGGTACCCATCCATCCGCGGGAGCTGAATATCCAGAAGGATGACCGCGGGCATCGCATCGGCCACAGAGGTAAGCGCACTGAGGCCATCGCCGACTGTAATAACCTTGATATGTTCCCGTTGCAAAGTCATCTGAACGATTTTTCGCACGGTAGGACTATCATCCACCACCAGTACTGTCGGTTCAGCAGCCATCTATATTGACCTCCTTTGTGTCTCAGGGGACCATCCATCGCCTTCCAGGGCTCCGGTCCAGTTCGGTACAATACCTAACGCGGGCGGTGATACGTTCTCATTGCCCCGTGCCATTTGCGCGTGACGATGAGCACGATAGATCTGATATTGCTGTATTTCGTGATCGATCTCTGAAAGGAAGATACGCCAGGCCACATTTAACTGCCGACCCGTATGAGAGTTGCCCACTTCATCTTTTAACAGGTCCGCAAAGATGGCCCGCAGGAAGGCAGCCAACCCCTGCACAGCTTCCCAGTAGAATTCCTCCAGTTGCTCACCCTTTACCAGTTTATTGAGAGTCAGGATATCATTACAGTCAAGTTGCCCATAAGAGAAGGACGCGGTATCAAGGATGGGATATTGCTGCTTGGCAAGGGTGCGCAGGTATTGCGCGAAACGGCGCTCAAGGTAGCGGACAACTTCCATTGGTGGGATCTGGCCTCGTCCTCGCAGGCTTTTGGCATATCTTCCATGATGAACAAGCAAGCCGTTGATACACTCGGAAAGCGTGGTGACGAGGCTGAGCAGGTGTTGTTCGGGGGTAGTGACCTGGCGTTGTTGCGCCAGTGTATATTGACATTTGATGATGACGTTGGAGAGATCCTGCTGTAACTCCGTCTCCATTGCCGTGTCCACGACCTCGATCAGGTTAAGTTCCAGCAGACGCGCCATAATGCGAGCCACGCGGGCCTCTGGCATCATCAGCACCAGCGAAACCGATTGCAGGTGGATTTCTCCGTTCGAGAGGCAGAGCACTTCAATGCTTTCCGGGCTGAGCCCGAGGCTGCGCACATCCTTGCTCACCTCAGGTAGCCAGCGAGCCACAGTTGTCGGCGTGACTTGCATGGCTCCTTCGCCTACTACCTCCTCCCATTCATCGGCCTGACGCAGGGCTTCCAATAAAACCGAGTCCACATCCAGAGGCTGCATTCTACTGTCCATAGGAACAAGCTGACGATGGAAAGCAAAGCGACCGTTGACCCAGCGCATAGCATGACTGATCGATTGCGTGACGGCAAATTCCAGGCGGCGCTGCATCTCAGCAGGCTCCATCCAGCCCCGCTCCACCAGCATAGCCAGGGCCAATTGCACATCTCCCTGCGCCAGTTCACGCACAGACTGAGCGCGCGGCGGATCAAGCTTATTAATGAGACATAACATTCCCAGGAGATCTTGTTGGGGAACGCCATCCTCGTGCAGCCCCACAATTTGCCCCTTACGCATACTGATAGAGAGCGTTTCGGGACCCGAAGACACAAATAACTTCCCGGTTTTGCCACTCAACGCAAGCATTTTTAGAATGGATTGGAGACCCAGCGTCTGTAAATCCCCATCCATGATACGGTCTTGCTGTTCCATTGTTCTCCCAGTTCCTTATATTAGATTAGCCTGCAAGCTACCACTTTTATCGCCTCCAGTCCACTCCGCCCGGCTCGCGACGTCGCGCTCACGACACAGCACAAACCTGCTTGATGGCATGCAGCAGGTGGTCGATATGAAACGGTTTATCGACGTACGCCACCATTTTTCCGTCTAAGTACGAACGCTTCACCGGAACTTCTAGCTGGGTCAATGCGCTCATTACCACAAAGGCTGGCATTGTTTGCAACGAACTGGCTGAAAGGCAGCGCATCACCTGATATCCATTCATCCACGGCATGATGAGATCCGTTACAATACATTGTGGCCGCCAGTCCACACAACGCTCCAACGCTTCCAGCCCGTCGTAAGCCACTGCCACCTCATATCCCTGTTCACTAACCAGGCATTGACTAATGGCCTGGGCCACATCTCTGTCATCATCTACCACCAGCACACGTATATTATCATTACTCCTATCTTCCTCCAACTTTTTCTCTGCATTGACACCGGCATAAGAGCCAATCACGCGCCGTAACACATCCAGGTACCGTTGCAGTCGTCCCATCTCAAACGGCTTTTGCAGTAACGCGACCGCCCCGATTTCCTCTAACGTCGTGCGCGACACCGAGCGGCTACTCAGGGCAATGATAAATCGGGCACGCAACCACCGCTGCCCCCAACTTTGCAAAAAGTCGGCTGCTACCAGTCCATGCTGAACAGTGGGCGCGTCCTTCCCCATCGTTAAAGCACGAAATGACTCATCCAGATCATATAATACTACGTCACCTTCAACAACGTTTTTCCCATCATCATATAACGTCACCGCTGCAGGTAACATAATCACTTCGTGTCCCCAGTATTCAATAGTGGTAGCCAGCACGCGACTAAAGTTATCTTGCCGACCTACTATCAACACCTTGAGGGGTCGCCCTTGCTTCGCCATAACATTTCATCCCCCCGGCGCCCGGACCAGGCTCCGTTACACTACACATCAAACCCTGCATTACCGGCTTTTTCTACCCCATCGACGCTGATGAGTTTCTCCAGAAAAGGACGCAAAAGTACACATTCTTTTAAAGTATAAGACAAATCGAATTAGATACCTATTAAAAAGGTCATTATTCCATTAAATTTCTATTAAATATTTGGGTTTCGACATTGGCGCGAAACACGTAGCCAATACCAGGCTCGGTTAAAATGTAGCGCGGTTTCGATGGGTCCTCCTCGACTTTTCGCCTTAACTGCCGTATATAGACGCGCAAATAGTCCGTTTCTTCCCCATACTCAGGTCCCCAGACGGCTCGCAGGAGCGAACGATGCGTGAGCACCTTGCCGGCATAGAGCATGAGTTGCCGCAGTAGTTCAAATTCGGTCGGCGTCAGACGCACATCCAGCTCACCGGCTCGCACCTGGCGGCGCGCGATATTCATCGAGAGATAGCCGTCCTCGCTGGAGAGTATTTCTGGTTCACGCTCGCCTGCTGTCTCCGTGGTTTGAGCGCGGCGCAGGCAGGCGCGCACCCGGGCTTGCAGTTCATCATTACTAAAAGGTTTCGTCAAATAGTCGTCTGCCCCCAGGTCCAATGCTCGTACTTTCTGCTTCTCTTCATTGACTGCCGATAGCACAATAATTGGTATATGACCGGCCTCTCGTACCCTGGCACACACATCCAGACCGTTGAGTTCCCCCGGCATGCAGAGATCCAGCAAAATAAGGTCGGGCTGATGCAGACGAACCTTCTCCAGAGCTTGCTGCCCGTTCTCAGCAACCAGGACCTCATAGCCGCTCATGCTGAGGTTGCGCCGCAAAATGCGTTGAATCGGTGGCTCATCATCAACGACGAGAATACGTTTTCCTTTTGCTTTCATGCCGGTTCCCCCATGTCTTTTTGGACCAGGCGCAACGCACCCGCTTTCCCCCCGGATCGTCCTTTATTGCTGGAAGTAGTTACCTGTGTCTGATTGTGCGTTGCAGAGTAAGGATGAACGGGTAACTCGAAAATAAAACAGGTATCATCCTCCCCTGCCCCTTCCACCCAGATCTGACCTTGATGAGCTTCGACGATGCCTTTGCAAATCGCCAATCCCAGGCCCTTACTATAGGATTGCATGCTGTGAAATGAGGTGAAAATACGCTCACGCTCGTCTTCAGGGATGGTTTTGCCGCGATCCACCACGTTCACCCGCAATATGCGCGGCTCAGAGGCTGTGGCATCAAGAGAGACCAGGATTTCCGCCTCTTCCGGGCTGCGATCAGCGGCATTCTCGATCAGATTGTAAAAAACCCGCTCAATCTGCACATGATCGATGTAAATTAAGGGCAGCGATGACTGCACCTGGATGCGCACGCTACGAGAGCCGAGCACGCGTTTGAGTTTGGCGACGGCTCCATATGCTACTTCAACGATATCACACCATTCTCGCTCCAGATTCAAGGCTCCCATTTCGATGCGCGAAAGCTCAACCAGGGCGCTCACCAGCACGGTGAGATGGTCCGTCTCGATATCGATATCTTCGAGCATGGCCTTGCGGTCTTGCTCCGACCAGGGGATATCTGCTTGCAGCAGTCCGGTGACGGCAGCTTTGATCGTTGTCAGCGGGGTACGCAGATCATGTGATACCGATGAAAGTAAGGCCGAACGATTCTTCTCGTCGCGCACCTGTTCCGTGACATCGCGCACCTGCAAGGCGCTGGCCTCTAATTGCCCCTGCTGATTGTAAAGCGGGTATCGTATAAAGTGGTAATGACGGTCATCAGAGGCGCTTTCCGCCTGCAAGAAGCTACCTTTTTTCGTGGTGGACGGGATCGTGAAATTACTGCGTGCCGGTTCTACAGCCAGCACACAACGCAATTCCTGCCGGTAAATGCTACCCTGGGCGAACTTTTGCAGGTAGCTATGCACTTCCTCCGCATTGCGGACGCGTGGCAAGAGCTTCTCGAAAACGTTCTCTATAGAAAGCGCACGTTCCTGTTTGCGCATCAGCGCAGAGAAACCAGTATCGTAGGCGGTCAGATCATCCAGCCTCACCCCACAGAGCACCTCCGCCGCTGGATTCATATAGGAACAGACGCTATCGAGATTTACCACAAACCAGGCGTCTTTTACCCCATCGGTCGATTGCTTCAATTGCATGAGCAATTTGCTCAGCTCCCCCACCATACCGGCGCGCACTAATGCCGCTTCGGCAGTCTGCGCCAATAGCGAGAGGGTGTCCGCGTAGAGATCTCCACGCGCCTTATGCTGCATACTGTCCGACGCTTCTTGTTGCTGCGTGGTAGCAGGAGCAAGGGCATACTTCCCGTTCTCTTCCTTCTCGCTTTTAGCTTGCAGCACTGCCTGCAACATTTGCTCGTTGGGAGTCGTTAAAAGGAAGTTACTGATAAGGTGCAGCACGTTGGCAAAGCTGATGCCAAAGGCACGCTGCGCCTCTTCACGCACGCGCATGAATAATTTGTACTCATCCTGCAAGCGCTCAACCTTTTTGTCGCTCCCATTGAGGTAAGAGGCGTCACGCTGGTAGCTCTGTTCGAGCTGCTCCACCGCCTCCCGCAAACGACTATGCTGCTGAGCAATCTCAAGGAGAACGCCATTATGGATGGCAACGGTGGCCTGGCTGGCGAAGAGAGAAAGAATATCCGCTTTCAATGGCGTAAAGCCGCCCGGCTCAGGCGAGCAGAGAAGCAGAGCGCCATAGACCGTCGCTTCGGTGGCTAATGGATGGCTGAGAATGGAGTAGATGCCCAGTTCCTGGCTGAAGAGGCGGCTCGCGGGGAAGCGTTCGTCGTTAGCGATATCCTGCGAGACAAAAGACTGACGGTGCAATAATGACCGACCAACAATACACTGGTCGGTCATGCGCCAACCGCCATGACCCAGTATTCTGTTAAGGGCGGCCCGGTCCAGGCCAGATTGCGCTTCCAGATAGAGCCTGCCGTCGCGCCGGTCAAGCATGATAATGGCGGAAGCGACATTTAAGGCTTTTGTCACCCCGACCACAATTTGATTGAGGATGGTGGGGAGATCCATCTTGGAGGCCAGGGCGCTGGAAACATCCTTGAGCGCCTGCCGCTGGCGATTTTGTATCTCGGCGCTACCACCCAATTGCGCGCTTTCTATCGCAGCCGCCAATACACGCGCTACCGCGTTAATGAGGCGTTGCAGGTTTTTATCGCTGTAGGTATGGATGGCGGTACTCCCCAGTTCAAGCGTGCCCAATATGTGCTCTTCGACCACCAGGGGAACAATGACGGTTGAGCGCAATTGATGGTATCCGCTGAGCGCATCGCCGCTTAAAGCAGGCGCACCATCCAGGCCATTGGGATAATCTTTCACCACCAGGGCGGGCGTCTGCAACATTTGCTCTAGCTTGGAATCTGACAGGGGATGTTGATGATGAAAAATTGTCCACGCGCCAGATTCACGGCGACAGGCTATGACGCGCACCGCCTGACGATCATGGCGCAGGAGCACAACACCGAAAATATCGAACGGAATGGCCTGCTCTAATTCTGCGGCCAGACGCGCATAATCAGGCTTTGTCCCGCGTACACTGGAGACGATACGCGCAACACGCTCGATAATTGCCGATTCTTCTAATGTAGACGAGTATGTTCTCGCTTCCATCGCTTCCTTGCCAATCCCCACTGGCGTCTATGAGCCCAACAACATGATGGCCGACAATTTCCTGCTGTATATCTTATATTACAACGTCGGTACACAGCTATACAATTGTTTCACATTCTACAAACATTGAAAGCCGCAATGTTGCTGAGAATCATCCACGTTTCACAACATACAACCCCAATATCCTTTTAACACCGGAACAAAGTATACCATATTCCAGCCTGGCTTCGTCAACAAGGTAGCAATTTTGCTCTCTCTTAACAAAAATATGTTGCAAGTGTACCATAACAAATGTTATCACTCCTTTCCTCACTCTCCACTTATCTCAGCCACTACTCGCCAATATCAAAGCATGTGATCGAGCAATACGGATCAGATGAAACAACAGGATATCTTTTTTACACGCATAATATGCAAAACATGTTGTCATTGATGGTTGAATCGTCAAAACAAGTAACGCTATTGCCTCTTTCCGCTTTTTTAAACCCAACTTCTTACTAACAAAAGTCTTATGTATGTCTTCTGTAATTTCCTACAAAGATGGATGCAATTGCTTATTTTGTATATCCGGTTAGCTCAACATAACCTTCGCCCGCAACTGCTTCACGATTGCTTTGTCCTTGAACAGTGATAGCTCCCTCCCAATAGACGTTCCCAGTTGAATTGTACGTTATCAGTTCCTGATTTTTCAATTGCGGGGTTAACAGCAGCGTCATTTGCAAACGGGGGTCGTTGAGTTCCAGACGCCAGCCGGAAGGATAGCTGATCCCAGTACCGGGGCTGATCCACCGGCCCTGCACAGTCGCGCGGACCTCGCTTTGCGGGATGAGGATGTTCTCGCCACGAGCATCGATATATTCGCTATAGGTTGAGACCACTTTGCCGGCAGCATCGCGTACGAAGTACAACATTATTTCGGCATTGTTATTTAACTGGAGGCTAAACCAGTCCCAGCCGCCATCGCCAAAGGGCAGGAAGTTTCCCCACTGATGATCCATCCACGCCTGTCCCGTTACCTGTAACGACTGCTGATGATCCAAAATTGTTCCCGATACTTCCATTCGCGTTCGCGAGTAATAGTAAGAAAATGCTCCTAGCCCAAAAGGGATAATGCCATTCCCATTATGTAAACTTGCAGGCTTGAGCCCTTTTAAGTCGAGAGCAATGGCACAGTCTTTCATCTGGGCGGCGATCTGGTCGTGACCGTTAATGCCGCGCATGGTCCAATCTCCAACCTGGATATCGATCCCCTGCGCGGATGTGCCGTTGGGCGTAGGCGAGTTGGCGGCGATAAGACGACGTTGATCGTAATGGAATTCACCCCGAGTAATATCGCTGACAGCAAAATGGGCGGCATAGACCGGCGGCAAGTCGCTGCGCAATGCTTGAAATACGACCAGTTCGAAGCCATAGTGATGCCGCCCGCCATCGGGTGCCAGCGCGTCCAGGTGGCCTGTGTAGTACCACCACTCGGTCAGGTCATTATGCATCCCTTCATCCTCGGGGAAATGAACCGGTGGCAACGGAGTAGCCTGGGGAGTCTGGCTCACCTGGGGCAAACGCGCTGAGGTCGAGACCAGCCCGGGGAAACCACAGGAGGCAAGCAGACACATCAACAACAGAGAGATACCACTTGTCGCAACAAAATGTCTCTTCATCGTTTCCCTCCTGCGCGTACATCTTCCATCACTGCATCACCTCTCTGCGGCAAAGAGCTATCAGATACAGTCTCTTCTATATACTCTTTCAAAGCGGGCGGATGGCGCTGGACGCCAGCAAATGGCAGCCACCAGTTCCAATTTCCCAGCAGGCGCATCGTCGATGGCACCAGTAGACCGCGCACCAGAGTTGCGTCAATGACGACCGCGAGGGCCATGCCCAGACCAAGCGCCTTAACCAGGATCATATCGGCGGTGGCAAAGCAGGCGCTGACGACAATGACGATGACAGCCGCACTGGTAATGATGCGCCCGCTGCGCTGCAATCCGAGCGCCACCGCGCGCGTATTGTCGCCCGTCTGCCAGAATGCCTCCTGCACGCGCGAGAGCAGGAAAACCTCGTAATCCATTGAGAGGCCAAACAATGAGCAGAAAAGGAGAATGGGACTGGATGCCTCCACAAATCCCAGTGGCGTGAAGCCCAATATCTGGTGCAAAAAACCATTCTGGAAGATGACGACCAGCGCCCCATAGCTTGCCAGGATCGAGAGCGTGTTCATGATAATGGCCTTCAACGGCAGCACCGCCGAGCGGAACAGCAGCAGCAGAACAATATAGGTGGTAATCGCTACTACCAGTACAGCCAGGGGAAAATCGGTATAGAGCGAGTTCACGTAATCGAGGTTGCCCGCAGAGCCGCCATCGACCAGGACGCTAATGCCATTGCCCGGCGGCGTATTGCGGATGGTGAGCGCGAGCTCCTGCGAATGAATATCTGCCATGTTGTACTTGCTAATGACTTGAATCAGGGTGGTATTGCCGTTGACCGAACTTTTCAGCAGCGCCTGCAAATAGGGGTCGGTGATCAATTGTGGGTTGCTATACAGCAATTGATATTGCTCCAGGGTAATGCGCGGGTCGGCGCTGACAATGCTGTCTACGCGCGCCACGCGTGGATCAGCTTCGATGCGTTTGACATAATAATAGAGGTTGTGGATATTCTGCGGCGTCATCACATCGCCCCTGGTCTGTACCGCCAGCAGAATGGGGGTGGTTTCGCGTTGATCGAAGCGCGTCGCCAGCAGATCGAAGGCGGCTCGCGACGGCACGTCCTGGGGCAAAATTGAGGCGTCGGGCGCGGAGAAACGCACGCCGAGGAAGGGCAGGCCAAAGCCGATCAACAAACAGAGCACGGGCACAAACACGCGCAAGGGGTAGCGCATCACAAACTCGGATAAGCGATACCAGAAGCCATGATGAAGCTCGGTCGGCGCTTGCAGCCCATTCGCCGCGTCAGCAGGTCGCTTCAGGAGCCGCGGGAAGCGCACCGGCAGCGCGTTGACCCTTGTGCCAAGAATAAAGAGCGCGGCGGGCAAAAGCGTGAGCGCCGCCAGGACTGCCAGCAGCACTACCAGCATACCGCCCAGGCCGACCGAATGCAGCATATTAATATGGAAAAATGTCAGGCCAAAAAGGCCAATCGCCACCGTCAAACCGGAGAACGCCACGGCCCGTCCGGCAGTAGCGACGGTGAGAATGACCGCTTCCCGCACGTCGCGCCCACGCCCTATCTCCTCGCGAAAACGGCTCACCATAAATAGCGAGTAGTCCACGCCAAGTCCGAGGCCAAATAGCGTCGTAATGTTGAGCACGAAGATGGAGAGCGGCGTCACCTGCCCAAGCCCGAAAATCAGCGCGAGCGAGATCACCACCGCGCATCCTCCCACCAGCGCGGGCAGCACAGCAGCAATAACTGAGCGAAAGACGAACAGCAAGGCAATGATGGCGAAGGGGAAAGCCAGTAGCTCCGCCCGGCGCAGATCGCGCTCGCTCACTGACTGAATATCCTCATAAAAGACAGGGCCGCCGCCAATCTTGTACGTCAGATCGGGCACAGCCTGGAGTCGCTGCTGCAACTGTGGCAGAAGCTTGGGGGCGGTATCTGGATCAGATTTCAATTGAATGTTGACATAAGCGGCGTGCCGGTCCAGCGAAACCTGGCGCGGGTTATCGATAAAGGTCACTATATGAGACACCTCTGACCACCCCTGGAGCTTTGAGAGCGATTGCTGTACCTGTTGCACAAATTGCGCATCGTCCACGCTGTAACGCTGGCTGGTAAAAATGACCTGCACAATGGTCAAATCGAGGTGAAGATTGCGTGTCAGCGTATCAATGGCGCGCTGTGACTCAGCATCGGGACTGATAAAACCGCCAGATTGTAGCACCTGGCTTGCCTGAGGGGCGAATGGCAGCGCGACAGCCGCAGCAAGCATCCACAGACCCACAATCAACCAGTGAAAGCGGGTAGCGAACCTGCCCAGATGGTAAAACATCAGGAAGACCTTTCTGTTAAAAATGTTGTACCAGTTCTATGACACCTGATTGCCTTAAAAAAGGTAATCATTCCCCCTCGACTCATTGTCCCCGGTGTAGTATGATGCAGGTACTAAAAGCGTTCTACCTGCTCAACTCTCACGATCAAGCGGGCTACCACGATCAATCGGGGAGCTACGGAGCAGCGTTCCTGCTGAATATGATGAGCAAGAGCTTCTCTTTTATATACTATACAGCAGATATGCGTCCTTGCGGCAAGGAGTTTATGAATTATGGCAAAACAGACAACGGCGAAGAAGGAACAGGCGCAGGCCACCCATGTGCCGATCAAAGTCATCTCTGTTAATCGGCAGGCTTACCATGATTACATCGTGGAGCGTACCATAGAAGCTGGTATCTCCCTGGTCGGCACCGAAATCAAATCCATCCGCGAGGGCAAGGTGAACTTGCGCGGCTCGTATGCGATAGCTCGTAACGGCGAGATCTGGCTGGAGAATGCCCATATCGCCACGTACGAGCAAGGCAACCGCTATAACCACGAGCCGCTCAGAAAACGCAAGTTGCTGCTGCACAAGCGAGAGATCAATCAACTGGTGACCAGGGTAGCAACCAAAGGCTTGACACTGGTCCCTCTCAAGCTGTACCTTAAAGGTGGAAGAGCAAAGATTGAACTGGGCCTCTGTCGCGGCAAAAAGCTCTATGACAAACGCGAAGCGATTGCCGAACGCGACGTGAGGCGCGATATGGAGCGCATTGTGCGCGGAAGGTAAAACAGAGAACGCATGGCAGATTTCGAACCTACGCAAGCGCCAGACCTGGAAGAGGTGCGCCAGCGCGCCTACCAGTCTGGCATTTTTCAACTGCTCGGCACGCGCATCGACAAAGTCCAGGATGGCACAGGCGCGGTGCATCTGCACGTCGATGCTCGCCTCTATCACGGCCAGCAGATCGTTCATGGCGGGGTGATCTTCACATTGGCGGATACAGCCATGTCGATGGCCTTGCTCTCGGTCTTGCCGCCTAACACTCCATTCAGTACTATCGAAGCCAAGATCAACTACATCCGTCCGGTGCGCACAGGCGAGATTGCGGCGGAGGCCACGCTTGTCCATCATGGCCGCTCAACCGCCGTACTGGAGTGCAGCGTCTACAACATCAACGAAGACGAGCGCAAAATCATCGCGCGCGTCCTGGGCACGTTCCATATCCAGCGCCAGGAAACGGCCCGCGCGTAGCCGATCACTGTCCAGCAAAAGGGCTAGTATTGATTATCCGCGTGTGAAACGACGTGAAGCGTATCGGGCCGAGGTGATGAGTATCCGGCACGGTATCAAAGGCGACGCCGCTCATTGAGAATGGCGTCGCGAGCATATCATTTTCCGATACGGGAAAGGCTGTCAGGAGCTGATCGTTCTTATGTAGCGCCGTCAGCGCACATGTTGACGTTACGGGCTTCACACCGGCGCCGGGAGCCAGCTTAAACTGGTAATTGTAGAGCGTGCGAGGAGCAACGGGGGCCTCGCGTTGAATGCGCCAGCGCGTTACCTCCATATTTCCGCCTGGCCCTGTCATAAGCTGGGCGCCTGGCTCCAGTTGCGGCAGGGTATCCGTATCATTGTTGGCGACAATTGTTGCCGCGCCTGGCGTCACGATATAGAGCTTAAAAGGCTGGCCGCCTAATCGCGGCGGCTGAGCAACGAGGGTGGCGGTAGCGAATCGATGCAGCATGGCGTCAAGTTGATCCGCATACGGGCCGATCAGATAGACGGCTGGCCCCGCCTCAGCCGTTGGCAGGACCAGGCAGTTATTGTAGCCAAAGACGGTGGTGGGAGTCTGTAATACTCCTCCCAAATACATCATTGCGGGCTGGATATTGCTATCCATGCTCATAAATATGCGCGCGATATGCTTTTCTCGCGCTAGCTGGTCAGCCATGTGAACTGCATTCCACATCGAGTTCAGATCGTTGACGTAGGGAATATTCTGAACTGTACGGTCGTTGAAATGTCCCTCGCTCATTTTGAGCAAGTAGGCTGTGGAACTGGCAAATTGCCCAACGATCAGCAGCAGGCTCAAGAGCGCAACGGCTACTTTTGACAGCGCCGATAATTTTGCGGCAGTGCGCTTTGTCAGATGGATCACCTCGGTCAGCGCCAGACCGACGAGGATAAAAGGGCCAGGCAGGAAAAGCAGGAAATACTGCATATGTAAATCCACGGAATGGTGGATGAGATTGGCAAATGGCACAATCTGCCATACCAGCAAGAGCAAGAGCGAGACGCGCTCTGGATGAAAGCGGAGAGCATCCCAGCGTTGCAACCAGCGATTGGAGGAGCTTCGGCGTTCTTCGTCGCTGCTCATTGCTTGCTGATGTGGATAAAACAGGCGCATAGCAGCCGTGACAAAGCCGGCAAAGAGCAGGAACTGCATGCATAGGCTCAGCACATTCATCCAATCGGGCTGGAACTCGGTAAAAGGCAAGAGCAGGTTCAGGTAAAAGGAAAACGCCTGAGTGTCGTTACGAGCAGGAAGGCGGGCAAAGGCAATAATTCCCCGGATATCAGAGAAATGGCTGACGAATTCCAGCAGGCCGTAGGGCAAGAAGAGCACGATCAGCGCCCCGACGGCCAGCAAGATCTCGCCCCGGCGCACGGTCTTCGAAGCCAGTATCAAGGCCAATACAAGCAACACGCTCATCCCTACGATAGATGAGGGGTGCAGTTGATAGATGATCGCCACCAGGGCAGTCGCCGGGAAAAACCAGCCGCGCCGCCGCCCCACCGCGCCACGGAAGATGGCGAACAGAAATAGCACCACGAAGAAGGGAAGAATATCCGGCTGCCAGATCCCCCGACTATATTTTAAGGGATTATAGACAGTGGCATTCAATAGCCCGGCAATAACGGCGGGCCACAGGCCAAAATAGCGCCGTGTAAACAGGTAGGTCAACACGGCCATCGCCGTTGTAAAGAGGCCGACGGTAATAGCTCCCCCCAGAGGATTATCGCTCAGTAAGGCGGCTGGCAACAAGGTATAGATAAAGAAAGGGGCGTGCAAGATGTTGATCGAAGCCTCATTGCTGCTGAGAGGGATCAGGCCATGCGCCACGGCATCACGCGCCAGTTGAAAAAGATTGGCCTGGTCAAAATCAAACTCTACCGTTTGAACGCGAAAAAAGTGCAGAAACGCGGAGGCCCCCAGGATAACGTAGAGAGGCCAGTCCAGCAACCACTTCCGCAATCTATCTTGAGCAGGTATATTTCGCGTTTCCTCTGAACTATGCGCCACGGTCAGAACATTATGCATATCACCCTATACTCCTCAATATTTTTCCTACGGTACTGAATTTCTCTCCTCTTGTCAATTAACAAGGACTAACAGCTTCTACTGTTCCGCCAACTTGCAGCGCCGCACACCTGAATGCTATCATAAACTTGTTTTGCATCACCATTCAACAGACATAGGAAGCATTGATGAGCATCATCGGTCTGCACCACGCACAAATTACGATCCCACAGGGAGCAGAAGAGCAGGGCCGCCAGTTTTACTGCCAGGTGCTGGGACTGCCGGAAATCGCAAAGCCGGATTCTTTGCAGGGGCGCGGCGGCTTCTGGCTACAGGCCGGAGATCGGCAGGTACATGTGGGAACAGAGGAAGGCGTCAATCGCCTGGCAACGAAGGCGCATCTGGCCTACCAGGTGACGGACGCCGAGATGTGGAGAAAACGGTTACAAGCACATGGAATCGAGATTTTAGAAGGCGTGCCGATCCCGGGATACCAGCGTTTCGAGATACGCGATCCCTTCGGCAACCGGATGGAATTTATCCAGACATTATAGCATGCTAAAGCAGTAATTCTATGCATCATACGCTCTTTATGATTCTCCAGGCGTTCTATCAACACGCATGGCCCCATCTTTGCGTTGTTTGAACAGTGTGAGCACAGCGATAACGCCACCGGCGATAATCAGTACAATTGCGACCAGGAGCAAGACGAGCAGCAATACACGTATCCCATCGCTGCCTGCTGTGGGCAGCAGTAACATAGCTAAAACAGACATAAGAAATCAACCCTCCCTGCACCAATGTTTTATAGTAGAAGCATTAGCCTTCGCTTCTCATAGTCTACCAATAGGACTTTACAATTTAAAAAAAAGTAACAAATACGGGGTAACTGTCTCGACAGCAGCCCCGTATTTGAGATGCCCGGCGATCTCACCGGGCATCTCTGTTGCTTTCCTCAACAGACGAGAGGGTCCGCTACACAGTCAGAGGACATGCCTGCTCTTCCGCCATATCCTCTTCCTGCTGCTCTCCCTTGCCCGCCCGCAGTTCTTTCTCGTAGACCACATACTGGTATACCACATACATCCCTGTACGCCTCTGGAGCTGCGTCGGCCCTATCGAAGCCTGCGCGTCCACCACGACATCTACTTTGAGCCGCCCGCGCAGAGAGAGCTCCTCGAATGACTGGGGAGGCATCTCATCCATCTCGATCACAATGCGCCAGAAACGATTCGTCACCGCATACCCCTCACGCTCAAACAGGCTACGACCGGCATGGTTGTGGCTGCTGAGCGTGCTGCGCAGGCTTACGCGTAGATCACTCCTGACATTTCGTACTAATTGTCGCGCTCGTTCTTCCACCATCCAGAGTAGTAGTGTGCCAATGCCTCGCCCCCGGAAATCTGGATGAACCCGTAACACTATGACAAACTGCCCATGCTCGTTCTGGCGCAGGTCCGCGTAACCGACGATCTGCCCTTTGTTGGTCACAATCACCCAGGCATCCGTCTTCAAATTGAAGCCGCTCGTCTGCCAGCTATTGCGTAGCTCCTCCTCCACAGCCTCCACAGACTCACCAGACGATTCGGCGATATCGCACTCGATCATCAGATCAACCACCGCTCTCAGATCGTCCGGCACTGGTACACGCGCCGATAAGTTATGTAAACGCACAATCATGGGGGCATTCTCCATTTCTGAGGGACGGCGGGAGCGTTACCGCCGTCCCTGATATCTATTGTATGGAGAAGAGATCGGCAGGGAAAGGGATCACCCCTTCCCGTCTATAAACTGCGTACTCAGCTCTTTCCCTGCCCGCAATTCCTTCTCGTAAGAATTGTATTGTCGAATAACATGCATGCCTGCACGTTCATATAAGCGTGTCGCACCGGTCAGGCTTTGCGCATCTACACCCAGGTAGACGTTGCGGATATCCCGTTTGTAAAATTCGCCAAAGGAGTGATGCAAGAGCGCCAACCCGACTCCTTTGCGCCTCCAGGGGCGACGCACCCCCAAAACATGGACCCAGCCGCCGGACTCCTTCTCGTCCTTACACAGCGAGAAGCCCACGATCTCATCGCCATCCATCGCCAGGAACCACAATGTGGGATCAAAGCCCTCGCGCTTCAGCGTCCAGTGTTCCCACTCCTCAAATGACGACCGTATATGACCCCAGTGGTCCTTAAAAGCCTCTTCATCCGCCTCATAGACCGCGCGAGCCATCTCAGGAGTGTAGGTGCGCACCGTAATCCCCTCGGCCCACTCCGGTGTGGGTGGCGCTGCATCCATCTCAATCGCCATGCGCCAGAAATAGCGTACATGCGTAAAGCCATGCTCTTCCAGCAAGCGTATCCTTGCTTCGTCCTTACTGTCTGCGCCACAGTTAAGCGTCACGCGCGCTCCTGACGGTGCCAGCGCAATATGTTGGCGAGCGCGCTCTTCGCCCAGGTGCAACAGGTACGTCCCGATGCCGCGATTGCGATAATCGGGGTGGACTTCGCCACCGATATAGAGCCGGGCGTGTTCTCTATGCTCAACTCCTGCCAGACCAACGACTTTCCCTTCATCGGAGAAAACAAGCCAGGCATCCTTTGCCAGTTCAAAGCCGGGCATCTGCCAACCGGTACGTATATCCTCTAGCGTCGTCTCTGCCGCCCCATCCAGAGCCACTTCGCAGATTCTAATCAAGTCGGTCACTGCTTCCAGATCGGCCATTGATGGATGGCGCATCGTAAAGCCTCGTGGGAGTTTCTCAGTAATCATTTTCTTTTCCTTAGAGCTATATACTTATTCTTTACAAGAGGCGAAAATGTGGAGATATCGCCTCTTCCTCAGATGATATTTGCCTCTCAGCTTAGCCGTTTCTCTTCAGTTTGCCGGTGCGTTTCGCGTACCGTTCAGCGATACCGAAGAGGTATACCCCTAGAGGGATGCTCACCACACCGGTGATAATCAAGGGCCAGGTGTTGCTCCAGATTGCTGCCGACCATATGGGCGCTCCGTTGAGCATCGCGGCTCTCATCCCCTGAATAACGTATGTCCCCGGCGAGATTCCGGCTAATACCTGCATCCAACCAGGCATGACCGAGACAGGGTAGTACACCCCTGAAACCAGCAGGATGACCGCACGCACGATAAACGACATCTGCATGCCTTTTTCCGTATACAGCAGCGGCAGAATGGCCGCCCCGATGCCAAAGCCGATGAACGAGGCGCTTCCCAATAGCAGCATGAAGAACACCGACAGGTAATCCGTATGGCTCAGATCCAGGTGGAAAAAGAGCGCGATAATCAACAGTTGCAGAATGGTAAAGAGCAACCCATGCACTACGGCATAAACGCAACTGCCGACCATATGGACAAAGCGAGAAATAGGTGCCATAAAGGTATATTCTATGGTCCCCTCCCAGCGCTCCATGTTGATGATATCGGTCACCCCATCGAAGGTCACACTCAGGTAGGTCCAGACCGAGGTCCCAATCACCAGCACCAGTGTCAGATCCTGCACTTGCTTAGGGGAGAGGGAGCTGCCTGTAAACCTTTGTGCAGCCACTCCAATGAACGAGACGCTAATTGCGTTCACAATGTTGTAACTCAGCCAGACGAGCTCCCATGTCCAATAGCGTTTGGTCAGGTACCAGTTTCGTTCAAAAAAGGCGTAAATGGCTCTTCCTTGATGTACCATACTTGACATATATTGTTCCCCTTTACTCTTCTTCTTCCTCTTCCCGCTCGGCCTCAAGTGCCTCGAAGGCTTTATCCCAGCTTCCGTAACGCTTGATATCCTCTTCCGTAATCAATTGTGAAGCCGTAAAGTGCATAAACACTTCATTCATCGTTGCGGGGGTCTCGCGTCCCATCAACTCCGTGATCTGACGCTTTAGATCCTCAGTCTTCCCCAAGACTACGATGCGGCCCTGATCGATAATCGCCACACGGTCACATAGCGCCTCGGCTTCTTCCATATCATGGGTGGTGATAAGGATGGTAGCATCGTGCTCCTCGCGCAGTTCTCTAATGAAGCTCTGCACATCGAGCTTAGAGCGCGGGTCCAGGCCCGTTGTCGGCTCATCCAATAGCAACACAATTGGAGATGTGAGAAAGGCCCGCGCAATCGCTACCTTCTGCTGCATACCGCGCGACATATTTTCCAGCGGGGCATCAAAGCGGCTGGGCTTAATCCCCAGGCGTGTGAGAATGCTTTTGATTTTGACGCGCGCTTCTCCCCCCGGCATATTGTAGAGTCGCGCCGCATAGATCAGATTCTCTACCGGCGAGAGTTTCTTGAAGAACGAGGCTTCCACGCTCACGCGGTTAATCAGCTTCTGCACGACCCGCGCATCCTTCTCGGCATCATAGCCAAAGATGGTTACATGGCCCGCGTCGGGGATGAGCAGCGTCGAGAGGATACGGATCAGGGTCGATTTCCCCGAGCCGTTGGCGCCCAGGATGCCGACGATCTCGCGCCGCTTGATGGTAATGCTCACATTATCCACGGCGCGTATCTCGCGCTTCTTTCCATCCTCTTCCTGCTTTTTCCTGCCCCAGCGCAGCCAGGGACGCGCTTTCTTAAAAACTTTTGTCACGCCATCAATCACCACCGCATCTTTTGTGGGATCGATGACAATATTCTCTAGTAATGAAGCTTTTTCGATAGGGTCATGAATAGCCAATGGTCTCTCCTTTGAAATCCTCTGAACAACATCTTCTGCCAGGCATTTCAGCATAACGCACTATTCTGACGTATGCACCGGGCATCCGCACAGGTCGGCACCTGTACGTCAGGACAATACTCGCTGCCGCTAACAGATAGCCGGGTCACATAAATACGCATCCACCAACACAGACCGCTGCCACGATGAGCTTTCCTGGTATCAAGATCGCATGATTCCTCCTGAATACAGGTTCAATGCATGTCCAACATCAGCAAGCCATTCATTTCAGACGACCTGAGCGAAGCTAGCGCGCCAGCAGCGTTGGTCGTCTGCAATAGCAAGAGGTAAAAAAGAGCATTAAAAAACCGTGAGCCTGATTTCTCGGTGCCCACGGTGGAGGGTGTCATTTCTTCTCATCCATTGATGAAGAGAGGCGGACTTCCTCTGGAGATGGGCACACTGATCCCAATTTCAGCGAAAACAGTAAGCGATGTGCGAAGATGGACCCCGCATCCGCCACCGGAGTTCTTAGGATCAGAAGGCAGAGTATGGCCGTAAGCGACCATAAGATCGCGCTGTCGCGTGCTTAGGAACAACCGAGCGTTGCCATTCGCCATGCTAGCCATCTCCTTCCGTGAGAATTTTATCTGGTCAATAATTATATGCGCCTCGACCAGTACGGCAATTTGAAGGGATTGCATGCGCAACCCCATTGCTTCAAGTATACGGATTCACCGGCGATCTGTCAAGAGCAATATGCGCTTTGTTACTGTCTCGACGAGATCGCTGCAATTACTTGCTTTTAGCTTTGGCAATTTTATTAAGCTTCCCCTGCTGAACTGACTGTGCTACTTCAACATGACGTTGCATAGCCTGCTCAGGCGTCTCAGAGCTTGTCTCGAAGGCGGCAAGGCGCACAAGGGTCAGATAGCCATTTTGCTGAGGATATACAACAGTCATGTACCCATGCCCCAGACGGGTATCGTCAAAGCTCGCCACGACATAGCGTTTGCCATCGGGGGCAGTGACTACGTGACGAGCCAGGTCCAACGTTTGCAGGCGCACAGGCAGAGCATTGGGCACTTCGACTGCCCGCTGCTGGGGAATGGTTACGAGTGATGACTCGGTATCGACTCTTTCGTTATCGGCCATAGGGTTTCTCTCCATCAACCTATAGATAAATAAAGCTACAGTCTGTGGCCTCGCAGGCGGCAGACTGTATCCTATAGTGTACGAGAGTCGCGTCAATTGGTCAAGCCATTCATTACAGACTGCCTGGGCGAAGCTAGCGCGATAGCAGCGTTGGCAGTCTGAGTAACAAGCCGTTGAGCTTTTTGTGTTACCACTCTTCCTCATGAATGCGTCGCGCGCGATGGCTCTTCCACATGCCAATCAAGGAATGCCACCCTCGCGAAGGCAGGCGGAACAGGAAGTAGGGGTGCCGCAACAGGTAGAAGAAGAGACGCGGTTGAAGCCGCTTCCACATACCGGGCAGTTCGTCAATCTCGCCGCTACGGCGAGGATGCTCCTTCCCTTCTGGATCGGCCCAGCGGTCGCGTACATAGATGTCGCCCAGCCGCTCCAGCGTGACGGCCTCATCGGGAGCTGCTTCCGCCACCGCCTGGATATATTCATAGGGCGTCTGCGAGGGCTGCAACTTGATCCCCGCCCAGTTCGCGAGCACACAGACGCGTCCGTACAATTGAGCCGCAAGAGGGTGACGGCGGAAGAGACGGTTCCACCATATGGCGAAGAGGATACAGGCAAAGAGAAGCAGCAGAATCAGTCCACCCAGGCCAGTGCCGATGCGCTGGCGCAGGAGCGCCTGCGACTGCTCAGGGGTCAACACTGTATCGCCACCGCTGCTGGTGGGCTGATCAAGCTCATTAGCCAGGATGTTCTTCCCATGCCCCGGATTAGCAGCGTTATTCGTCGTATCGCTCCCCGCGCTTCCAGAGCCACCAGTACCGAACTGATTAGGCAGTGGACGCGTGAAGGAAGAGAAGCCGTTCGAAGGTTCGAAGTTGACCCAGCCATAGCCCGCGAAGTACACCTGCGTCCAGCTATGAGCATCAGTGCCATAGACAACCCACTGATGGGTCTTGGCATCAAAGGTGCCATTCGTGTATCCCGACACAACGCGAGCTGGTATTCCCAGCAAACGGGCCATGACTGTCATCGCAGAAGCAAAGTAGGTACAGTATCCTCTATTGCCGCTGCGGAAGAGAAACCAGGATACACCCTCTTCTCCCGGCGGCAATTGCACGTTCACGCTATAAGTGTAGTTCGTGTGCAGGTAGGACTCTAAAGCCACCACCTTGTCGTACATGGTGGGCGCATGCGCCGTGATCTGCTGGGCCAGCGCTGCAATCGCCGGATCAAGATCGGGCGGGAGTTGCCGATACATCTGGAGCGTACCCGGGTCGAAGTAGGTCGGCGGGAGCGGTCCGTCGAAGCTTCCTTGATACTGCGGCGCATCCTGCGGCATCGGTACTGAGCGCAGGGTCGCCACATCGGCGGAGGAGATTGCGGAGGTCACAGTATAATGAGTACCGGCAGCAAGCCCCCCATTCTGGCTCAACCACGCCACCTGATTCCCATTCGCCTTGCTTAGTAAGACGCTCGCAGGCAGGTTGACAGATGTGATATCGGAAGCCCCCAGCAGGTAGGGAGCTTGTTCACCAGGCGGATTAACGATGGTGATTACCTGCTTTACCTGATGGGTCAATGCGGCAGCAGGCGGTACAGCCTGGTTGGTCTTGACCGGCAGCGTATCTGTCTGGCTGATCGTCCACCCGCGCTTCGTATAGGTATCATAATTGATAAATGCCAGATACAGCCCTTCATTATTATCGGTCTGGACGGTCAGCACCTTATCATGGGTAAGATTTGGATTGCCGGACAGCACCAGCGTATCTCTAAAGTTGCCGATGTTGAGCGGACTGGAGGTCCCATTGACGGAGATCAGGCGATTCCAGGTATTCTCCAACTGCACCCAGGGATTGCTATCCAGCTTCCAGATCTGGGATGCGTTCACATCCGTATAGCCCGCAGGCAAGAGCCAGGAAAAGATCAGAATGCCGATGGAGATCAATGCCCCCGCCTGCATCACATCCCAGCCCAGATCATCGGAGTAGCGCAACCCTTGCTTCTTCCACCGCCGTACCGACTCGTAGAGGTTGAAGCGCAACAACAACAACAGGGCGGCTATAAGAAATACTACCAGAAAGACCAGGTAGCCCGCATCGACATTGCTCAAATTGATCAGCAGCACGACGGCATTCGCCACAATCATCAGCCACGGGCTGCGCGTGCGGTAGAGCAGCCAGGCGCTCATGTAGGCGAGCAGAAAGCCGACGGCAATAATGAGAAAGAGGAAGATAGAGTCGTCATCAATCGTGCCGCCACTGACCGCCACGGCAAACCAGCGCTGCATGCCATGCGCCAGCGCCGTGGTGCTGCCATTATAGAAGGCTCCGGCAGTCTGCCAGAAAGCCAGGAGCAGACAGAGAACAACCGCGATCAGATGTACAGGCACGCGCGGGAGGCGTTGTTGCTTCGCGGCAACCACCCCACACAGCAGCCCTATTGCCGTCGTGAGGGAAAGGATATCGAGATGATCGACCCAGCGAACCACCTGCACGCTCCAGATCGTGCAGTAGACGACCGCAGCCAGCAAGAATAACGAGAACCATCCTTCCGCCAGGCCGAGATGAAATTCAAATGGCGGTCTCTGAGATTGCAATCCTCTTCCCCGATTGGAGTCTTGAGGAGCATCGGAGATAATTTTTGAGAGGCGTTCAATTGCAGCGTCGCGCATGGGTATTACCTCCGTTTGGTAAAACGAACATCAGGGCCACTTTCCAGCACCTGTGCCAGTGGATCACCACATTTAACACGCATTACGGGTATACCGGCGCCTTCCAATAAGGCCAGCGTATCTTCATCTGCCGGAGCATTATCGAACGATGTTGCATCCAATCCCACCACCGCGACCTGCGCCCCACGTCGTTGCAGGTGGCGCAATCCTTCATGCCAATCACGAGAATTTGAGGGCGTAATCACGATAGCGACAGTATTGCGTCCCAGGTGAAAAGCATCCAGCGCCAGGGCTTCCTTGAGAGAAGGGCCAGGGCCAGCCGTAACGACGGCCAATAGTTCAAGCACGCGCTCGACTTGCCGGTCGCCACGGTCCAGCGAGAGGATTTCGCGATGGCCTCCATTGACAATCATCCCCACTGAGAGGTCCTGACGCAGGAGATAGGTGGCAACCGTCGCGGCAATAGTGACCCCATATTCTTCCGTCGAGTGCTCGCCCTCGCCCGCCTGCACATCCTCACTGAGATCTAGAAATATCCATGCGTCCACCGCCGGGTCCAGGTCAAATTCTTTGACCATCAGTTTATTAAAGTGGGCGCTCGACCGCCAATGAATGCGGCTGAGTGCGTCCCCCGACATATACTCGCGAATGGTTGTGGCGTTAGTTGTTGTTTGCAAAGCTCGTTGCGAACTTCGTCCTCTGCCGGGCAAGCCGCCGGTAAAGAGCGCAAAGCGCGTAATTGGCAGTACATGGGGCAGGACCAGAATTTCTTTTGATGGGGTCAAGGCAATGCGTTTGCGGAACAGCCCGAAGGGATCGCCGCTGGTCGCGCTCACGGGGCCGAGTTGAAAGCGTCCGCGCTGCTTGCAGGTGCTGCGAGCGCGCCACATTGCCCGTTTGCGGCCTCCCAGGCTTGCGACATAGCCAGCACGATGCCCTGGCAGGGTCGAACCATCAGCAACCTGCACCCACAACTTTGGCATGACGCTGAGATTATCCAGCATCAGACGCTCATCAAACGTCTCGCCCACCTGGACGCGTCCGCTGACGGCAGTACGCCGAAAGACTAATTTGCGTAAACTGTAACGCGCCCATAACCAGGAGAGAACGAACAGGATCAGCAACACGTACGCGGGCACATAGAACGCCTTCCAGCCGCTACTGATGGCGAGAAAGAACGCTATCGTAATGAGCAAAATAGCTTGCCAGGGCCGCATAAGCTAGCGCCCCTTTCCAACGCCACCCACCCAGGCATTCGGCACAGGAACGCTTTGTAAAATCTCGTCCAGGATAGCCGTGGAGGAGATTGCGCGGACGCGCGCAGCGGGCGTGACAATGATGCGATGGGCCAGCGTGGGTTTGGTCAACAACTTCACATCGTCCGGTATGACATAGCCGCGCCCGCGCATGGCCGCCAGAGCCTGTGATGCACGGAAGAGCGCCAGCGAGCCACGCGGGCTTACGCCCAGGTAGATATTCTGATGGGTGCGGGTCGCATTGGCAATGGCTACGATATATTCCCGAATGGATGGATCAACATGAATCGTGCGCACCTGGTGTTGGATATGGACCAGCTCTTCGGCGGTCATAATCTGCGTCAGGTCTTCGAGGGGATGATGGTGCTGATGGCTATCCAGGATGTTCATTTCATCGGTCGGCAGGGGATAGCCCAGTTTAATATTCATCATGAAGCGGTCAAGCTGAGCTTCTGGCAGAGGAAATGTTCCTTCGTACTCGATGGGGTTCTGCGTCGCCATGACCATAAAGGGTTCCGGCAAACGATAGGTCACGCCATCGACGGTGACCTGGCCCTCTTCCATCGCTTCCAGCAGAGCCGACTGGGTTTTTGGGGTGGCGCGGTTAATCTCATCGGATAACACGATTTGCGACATCACAGGGCCGGGTCGAAATTCGAAGTTCCCCGTCTTTTGATTATATACAGAGACGCCTGTTACGTCGCTTGGCAAAAGGTCAGGGGTGAACTGGATACGTTTAAAGGTACACCCGATGGAGCGCGCAATCGCTTTGGTGAGGACGGTTTTGCCAACGCCGGGCACATCTTCGATCAGTACGTGCCCATGACAGATGACGGCAATCAAGCTAAAAGCGACCGGTTCGGCCTTCCCGACGATGACCCGTTCGACATTGGCGACAACGCGTTGTACAGCGGTTGCCAGGTCTTGTACTGACTGCATGCTTATCTCCCCAATAAGATAGAATTGAGGCTTACTATCGATATGGCTCTAGTTGTTAAGTATACGATAGTGTATCTCATATAATAACGAATATACAAGAGGTGCTGGTACACGCTGTGCAAGTCGCAAGCGCCCCGAACTTTCTTGCTATCTCTAGAATTTACGCTATTAGATACACTTTTATCACAACCAACTATCCCAGATTACTAGTTACATCTGAAATCTCGCTGAATTCCTCTATATCATATCACCATTTCGGGTGGACGCGCATCGGCAAATCGGGTCTCCCTCCCCACCAAATACTGTAGCGACCTCCCACGATGAATCGGGGAGCTACAGCGCGTCCGATTTATCGCCTGTTCTCTATTATATTATCTACCACATTTGATATACGTTAATACTGCCCATGAACAATGCGGCTTATAGATCGCATACTCCTCAGCAATATCATCGTTGCCGTGCCAGGGCTCGCGCCATCCCAGAAGGCGACGCTTATAGATCGCATACTCCTCAGCAATATCATCGTTGGATCGGCATGATGCAGCACCGCATTGCGCGTGCCCTGTGGCGGGTCGAGAGGCTGTACAGGCGCTAAAGCGGACGCGCTGTAGCTGGTCGCTACGAAGGATTCATTCCATTCCTGTTGGGGGAGAGAGGGTCTATGCTAGCAGGCCAGTCTATGCTATGATGATAGCCATGAGCCAGAACGATACACGTAGCAGAGAAGAGTTGCAGGCCATCGTTCGCGGATTTGTGCAGGGTGTGGGGTTCCGCGATTTCGTCGTGCGCAAAGCCCTGGCCCTCGGACTGCGCGGGTGGACGCGCAATAACAGCAATGGCGACGTCGAGGTGGTCGCACAAGGGATGCGGCCCGCCCTCGAACGCCTGCTCGCGCAACTACGACAGGGACCCGCAGCAGCCGATGTGGAAGAGGTTCAGGTGTCGTGGAGGGAGCCGACCGAGCATATAAGCGGATTTCACGTCCGTTTCTAGTTTCAATCCCGCAAGTGGGTCGTGCTAACCACCGGCTCCCGCCTCTCTTGAAGAGGAGTATACCATCGAGTCAGACGATGTCAAGTGGAAATGCAATAGAGACAGGGCTATTTACTTCTCTGAAGAAGAGGGGGTCAAGGGGCACAGCCCCTTGCGGGGCGCGGGGTGTCCCCCTTAGGCGTCAACTTAAGCACTTGAACAATCGAAGAGGGAAACGAGATCATGTGCCCCAGCCAACAGAGTCTGAAAGCGAACGCGTCGCTGGTGTTCATACAAGGGCCTCCGCCGTTTGTTGT